>Ga0206127_1001343_pt1 | contig 27121 bp, 22 predicted proteins | sample Helgoland_Spring_6_FD_148646 | JGI IMG/M metagenome (GOLD analysis project Ga0206127, IMG submission 148646) | Pelagic subsurface seawater microbial communities from Kabeltonne, Helgoland, North Sea - Helgoland_Spring_Bloom_20160419_1 | ecosystem: Environmental > Aquatic > Marine > Epipelagic ...
TACTGCTTGTGTTAATTTTTGCAGCTGTCGTGGTGGCCCGCTATTCGTTAAAAAATGAGGCTGTGAAGCTACGTTGGCATCGTCTTTTGTTGAGAATGCCATTGATTGGCCGTTTTTCTCGCGGCAGTAATACCGCTCGCTATGCAAGTACATTAAGTATTTTGACCAGTAGTGGCGTACCCTTGGTGGAGGCGATGAAGATTGCTGCGGAAGTCGTTGAAAATTGCTTTCTCCAGCAGGCTGTCCATCTGGCAACGCAACAAGTACGAGAGGGCGGCAGTATGCATCAAGCACTGGAGCAAAGCGGTTATTTTCCGCCGATCATGATTCATATGATCGCCAGTGGTGAAGCCAGCGGTGAGTTGGACACCATGTTAGAGCGGATTTCGGATAGTCAGCAAAAAGAATTGGACAATTTAGTTGCAACTCTAATAGGCATTGCTGAACCGGTTATGCTGGTATTTATGGGCGGGGCCGTGCTGATAATAGTAGTGGCCATATTGCAACCCATATTTGATCTTAACCAAATGATTTAGCAGATAACGACAGCGGTGAGGCAGTATGATGAAAAGGCAAGTATCGGGATTTACCTTGATAGAAATTATGGTAGTGGTGGTCATTATAAGCGTGCTGATTGGTCTAGTGGCTCCCAATATTCTGGGTCGGGTTGATGAGGCTCGAGTCACGGCAGCTCAGACTGATATCGCCACTATTGAACAGGCACTTGAAATGTATAAGCTGGATAACTATCGGTATCCGACTACCGATCAGGGAATAACGGCACTGGTCATATTACCGACAACATCACCGATACCCAAAAAGTGGAATCCAGCGGGTTATCTGAAGAAAAAGAAGCTTCCGGTTGACCCTTGGGGAGGCCAATACCAATACCTGAGTCCCGGGGCTACCGGTCCATTCGATCTGTATTCCTTGGGGGCCGATGCGAAGGAAGGCGGCGACGGTTATGACGCGGATGTTGGCAATTGGTAGTGTCACATTGATCAAGAGTACCGCTGAGCAGATTATCGTCGAGTTACCAGCATGTTAATGCACCAAGGCAGAGCGTCGGTCTTAGGTTTTACATTAATAGAATTGCTGTTGGTGTTGGTGGTTGTTTCTATCATGGCGTCGCTATTAGTTGTATCGATCAGCGATAATCCGGCACAACAAATGGACCGAGAAGCAGCGAGATTGAAAGCCGTTCTGAATATGGCTTCAGAGGAGGCATTGATGCAGGGACTTGAGATCTCGCTGGCAGTTACAGAGTCTCCTGAGGGCGTTGGTGGCTATCAATTTTTGTTACTCGACCCTAATGATCTGTCTTGGCAAAACACTGCAGATAAGCCGTTTAATTTCCATGCATTACCCGCAGATATGTCTATGCAGGTGTTATCAACTGATGGGCCGTCACAGTCGCCACAGTTTGGTCGGCAGATGGAAAAATTACAGCAACTGAAGAGTGAAAAGCGTTGGAAACCTTTATTGCTGTTTCTTTCAAGTGGCGAAAATACACCTTTTTCAATTACGCTGAAACACAAAGCGTTTGACGGCCAGATTAGCATCAATAGCGATGGTATGTCGGGAGTTACGATAAGGTGACTGCTAGTAGTGGGGCGCCAGCCGTTGTGGGCCGACAACGATATAGTGGGGGCTCCCTGATTAAGACGGGCACAGGTTTCACTTTATTGGAGGTATTAATCGCGCTCGCGATATTGGCGATATCATCGCTGGCTATCATAGGACAAGTTGGCCAGAGTCTGAGTCGAGTTCAACAATTGCAGTTACAGACAACCGCTATTATTGTTGCTGAAAATCAAATGGCGGTTGTTCAGATTAGCCCGAATTGGCCGAGTTTAGGCCTAAAGACTAATAGGGTTACGTTGGCAGACGCCCAATGGCTGGTGCAAACGGATGTCAGTACTACTAGCGATCCTTGGTTAAGAAAAGTAGAGGTCACTGTTAACTATGGTGATGCTTTGGATAGGCGTGAAACTCCTGCAATTTTGGCTCGGTTGGTCAGTTACAGAGGTTTGCACTAGTCATGAACCGATCTAAATCAGCTGCTGGACTTACCCTATTAGAAGTGTTGATAGCGCTGAGCATTTTTTCGTTGATCGGTGTCGCGTCCTATCGAGTTTTGAATACGTCTATAGCAAGTCAACGCATAGGTGCTGTGCTCTCCGCAGAGCTATCAGCGGTACAGAAGACCATTCTCATTGTTGATAGAGATTTACAGCAGATTATACGTCGTCCAATCCGATCAAATGAAAACGTGTCTAAAGACTACCTGGTGGTGAATCGCGAAAACTATCCGCTGGAATTCACTCGGGGAGGACGACGAAATCCTCTTGAGTTATCGCGCAGTTCAATGATTAGAATAGCCTACGATGTTGGTTTGCATCCGCAGGTAACAAACAAAGAGAGTGAATTTTACCAGAGTGAAACAGTATTCCTTAGGCGGCATATTTGGTCTGCACTCGACCGCACTGAGGACGAGCAGCCGCTAATCCAGCCGCTGCTAGCCGATGTCAGAGATCTTGCTGTTGCGGTTATTACCGAGAGCGGAAAGCAGATCAATTGGCCTCCGGAGAAAGTTGAAAAAGGGGCATCCCAAGAAAACCCCTTAGCCATCGAAATGTCCTGGGTTTACGGGGACAGAGAGCTCCCCATCAGTCGCGTTTACCAGGTGCTATAAATGGCTAGTGGCAGCAGACAGCGAGGGATCGCCCTAATTACGGTGTTGTTGGTATTTGCATTAGCCGCAATTATTGCCAGCGATGTTGCGTCCCGTATCTATCGTGATATTCGTAAAACGAGTAATTTGATCAATAGCAAGCAAGCCTACCATTATGCATTGGCCGGCGAGCAATTTGCCCGACAAATCCTATTCAGAGATTACCGTGATGAAAAAGAACTTCATGTTGACGCTTTAACCGATGCCTGGGCAAATATCGGTGAAATATTTAATATTGAAGAGGGTGGTATGACAATTAAGATAATCGACTTGCAGAGTAAGTTTAACATCAATAATGTAGTCGATGATCAAGGACTAGCCAATTTGGCATCGCTGGAGCAGTTTCGTCAGTTGCTATCTGTTCTCAAGATCGACCAGTCAGTCGCTTCCAAGCTGGTCGACTGGCAGGACGCTAATCGAAGCAAGTTGAAAAACGGTGCCGAAGATGAAGCGTATCAGCCATTAGGGTATCTGCCAGCAAATCGGCCGATGGTTGATCGAACAGAACTCCGACTGTTAGATGAATTGAGTACCGAAGACTACACTGTATTGAAGAGCCATATCGTTGCCTTGCCTCTAACCGTTAACGATAAAAAAATTGGCTCAACAAAATACAACTTGAATACGCTAGATGCTAAGATAATCGAAGCATTATTGGACCCTAGTCGTTCAAGTGATTTAGCTAAGATAGCAGCCCAGCAAAAAAAAGGGGGCTATGACACTGTGCTGATGTGGTCTGCTAACGATTTTTTTCAAGGGCTGACCGTGTCAGGTAGCCAATTGAGTGTGAACAGTGAATTTTTCGAAATTAGTATCGCGGTAAAATATGATCAGCGTGTCAGTATACTTCGAACACATCTGTATCGGGATAGTAGCGACGGTAAAATTACGGTGCTAAAGCGACAGCAAGGTATTGAGTAAACTATGAACAATCAACTCGTCATTCGTTTGCGCGAAATAGAGCTGACGTTATCCTCTGAGGTTGACTGGGGTTTGTTCGATGGTGACGGTCAGCATCTTTGCAGCAGCAGTAGCCCGTTAGCCCAGCTGAGGCTAAATGCCAACAAGGTGATTGACGAATTTTCTATTGTTGTCATTGTTCCTGGCGAAGCGATTAACCTGCTATCGCCGTCTTTTCCTTCGCGACAACTCAAGCAAATCAAGCAGGCTCTGCCATTTATGGTAGAAGAGATGATTGCTGATGAAATTGAAAATGTGCATATTGCGCTGCCGGACCAGTTTGACGGTGCAGATGGTGTCGTCGATTTGGCGGTCGTTAGTCATGCAGTGCTGATTAATTGGCTTGATATATTACATAGCGTTAAATTGTCTCCCACCAGAATCATCAGTGACGTTTTGTGCATACCATTCCATGCTGGGCAGCTTAGTTTATTATTAGATGACAAGCGCGTCATGATGCGGAGTGGCCAGCACAGCGGACTAGTACTACCCATCGAAGATTTCGGCTTTTTGTTTGCTAGCTGGATCGGGCAGCATTCTAAACAAGATGCTGTTTCAGCCAAACCTGTTATTAACATCGCCTACAGTAGTCAGTCGAACAGTGGTAGCAGCGCTAGCAGTGATGACCGATTAGTCGATACAAATGGTCATGTGGAGCCAGAAGTTGTAGCTTTTGTTCGACAGAATCATCAAGACTGTGAAATCAAAGTTACCGCTTATCATGAACCCATCGCTGAAATTTTAGTAAGCAGCTATTCTAATGAAAGACTGGAGCGTCAGCTCAACTTGCTACAAGGCGGCTATGCCGTCTCTGCTGCAGGAAAAAATGACTGGAGCAACTGGCGATCGGTTATATCCGTTGTCGCTATTGGCTTGTTATCCTATCTATTGTTGATGGCAGGCAGTGGCTGGTATTTCAATGGCAAAGGTAATTCCTTGGATGCCGAAGCCGTATTGCTCTACCAGCAATTATTTCCTAACGAACGTCGGATTGTTAGTCCAAAGAAACAAATGCAAAATCATATAAGATTGTCAGGCGGTGGGGAAAATAGTGATTTCTTGCCGATAGTAGCATCACTAGCATCGACCCTTGCCGCTGATAGTGACGAACTGAAGCTTATTGTTGACCAGCTGCGATTCGATGGGGGTTCCGGTGAACTACAAATTCAGCTGCGAAGTTCATCCATTGAAAAATTGGATCAATTGAAACGGAATCTGGAGGGCATCGGCTGGGAAGTGGATATCAATTCAGCTGCGGAACAAGATGATTATGTTATGGGCCGACTGGTCATGAGGAGACTCTAGTGAATTTTTCGATAAAAGATTCAGGCGTTTTACAGCAATTCTCCGTGCGCTACGAAAGTCTAGAAAATCGTGATCGTTTAGCGATAAAGTTGCTACTGGGTTTCATTGGCACGGTGATTATCATTTTCGGAATGATTTTGCCTGCTAGCAACTACAAAGCGAGTTCTGAGGCATATTACAGAAACAGCCTTGAGACTTTAATGTGGATGCAGGGGAACAAACCCTTAGTTGATAGCGTTAGCCAACGAAGGTTGGTGCGAGATTCTGGGCAGTCTCTGCTGGGGATAGCCAATAAAACATCAAAAGGGTTCAATCTGACGTTTAAACGATATCAGCCTGTTGGAGAATCTGGGTTGAGTTTATGGCTTGAAAATGAGTCATTCAACAATGTTATTTTGTGGCTGGAACGACTCGATAAGAGGCACGGGATCAGTGTCGATGAAATCTCTGTTGATCGAGATGAACAAGATGGCCTAGTGAGTATTCGCTTGGTATTGCAGGGCTAACTCATGTATCAGCAATACTTCGGCTTGACGGAGTCTCCATTCTCTATTGCACCGGACCCCCGGTATCTCTATTTGAGTGACAAACATAGAGAGGCGCTTGGGCATCTGATTTATGGTGTGGGTGACCAGGGTGGTTTTGTTTTACTGACAGGCGAAGTCGGGACAGGAAAGACAACGATTTGTCGCTGTTTATTGCAGCAGGTACCCGACAATGCCGAAATTGCGTTTATTATAAATCCTCGGCAAAGTATTAATCAGTTGTTGCAGTCTATCTTCGGTGATTTGGGTTTGCCGCATCAAAAGGGCGACACCAGTAAAGACCTCATCGATCAACTTAATAGTCACTTACTAGACGCTCATTCCCGCGGTATTAATACTATTCTGATAATCGATGAAGCTCAAAACTTGTCGGTTGATGTCCTCGAACAATTAAGGCTATTGACTAATCTTGAAACCAATGAAAAAAAGCTTTTGCAGCTGGTTTTGTTAGGCCAGCCAGAACTTAACGATTTATTGGCTAAGCCCGAATTGCGCCAGTTGGCTCAGCGAGTGACTGCGAGATACCATCTGCCACCGTTGTCTAAACTAGACATAGCGGAATACATAGAGCATCGTTTAGCTGTTGCTGGCTGTCGTGCCCAATTGTTCCCGCCTTCATCCATCAAAACTATTTTTCAGCTGAGTCAGGGTATACCTCGGCTGATCAATCTTATTTGCGATCGTACCATGCTGGGAATTTATGCAACCAATCAACAGCAAGCGACACCAGCAATAGTTAAAAAAGCATCCCAAGAGATATTTCCAGAGAAAGGAGTTTTTCCAAAAAGGCAATTAGCTTTAATGGGTATTGTCTTGCTGGGCTTAGTTAGTTTTGTGGTATGGGCTTTGCTCAGTGGAGAAGTTACCAAAAAGCTGGGCATATCAAATGAAACTAACCCAGTAGTACAAAAGCAGGTTAATAATGTATCGGCTGTGCCATATCGCTATCCAGTCCCATCATCGTCGGTCTTGGTTTTGCAACAGCGGCTCTTTGAGCCCTGGAGTTTACCCGTTGTGACGGCTAGAAATGCTTGCGATGATTATTCTCTACTGACGGACATTCACTATTGCGTGAAGTCAACGGCCTCTTCACTGGGGGAGTTTCGGCAGCTGCGTATTGACGAAGACCTGCGGGCTGTAGCTATCGCTACTATTACGCATCAAGAGGGTAATAACAAGGCATCAATATTTCATGAACATCATTTGTCATTTAAAGGTGACGTCTGGCTGCACCACTCAGAACGGGTGCCAATGGTAAAAGAACTACGGGAGGGATTGGGTTTGGCTCAAAATGCGATCATTGATTGGAGTTTACTGATGGCATTTATCGCTGCAGTCTATAAGGGCGATACAGTGCTGGCGTCCATAGAATCGGAAGGCCGCTGATGTCCTACATATTAGATGCACTAAAAAAGTCTGACCAAGAGCGTCAGCAAGGAAACAATCCTACCCTGCAGACCATACATAAACCGCACTTTAGCGGTGGCACACCCTCAAAGTGGCGGCTAATTGCATTGTTTATGGGCGTGTGTGTGGTATCCCTTGTCGCTGTGGCCGTTTGGTTTGTAGCAGCTTATGTCGTTGACGAGCAATCTATCGAGGTGGCTGATCGACAGGTGGTTGCAGGCCGTGCTGCGGCCCGAGGGTCAGAATCGCCACTAGAAGCTGAGGCTGCAGTGTCGAATGAAACAGTGATCGCAAAAAATGAGGTGAATAAAAATAGAGCCATAGAGCGCTTAGCAATAAATACAGTGGTTGAATTTGCCGATTTACCAGACCCTGTGCAGCAGGCAATTCCCTCCCTTATTTTTTCATTTCATGTGTATTCTGCAAACGTAGATCGTCGAACTATTATTATCAACAAGCGACGAGTTAAAGAAGGCGCCGTTGTTTCGGAAGGTTTGACATTGATTGAAATCACCGAAAAGGGAGTGGTTTTAGACTGGAAAAAACGCTATCGGTTTATGATTGATGTGGTTGAAAATTGGTAATTATTTTTTCTCTTGAGGTTTGAATTGATTGAAGTCAGGTAAAGCGGTGTCGTCTACGCTGAATTTCCCTGTATTGTATTTTTCTTGTAAGCTTTTCATTAAATCGTAGTTTTTTCGGGAAACATTGTCTGATATCTGGTCGGAGTCAACAATAACTGGGTGAATGAACACCATCAGATTCTTTTTCACAACCGTGTCTGTTGTGGTTCTAAAAAGGCCTCCCAACAGAGGCAAGTCACCCAGAAAGGGGACCTTGCTAACCAGTTCTTGAGTGTCATCAGAAACTAGTCCCCCGAGCACTAATATGGCGTCGTCTTCGACAATGACTTTGGTTTTGATGCTCCGTTTATTGGTGACTATATCGTTTGCGACGGTGGTAGCCTCGGATATTGTTTCAACTTCTTGCAAGATATCCAGAGTGATTGAATCCCCTTCATTTATTTGCGGCGTAATCTTTAATGTCAGGCCGATGTCATGCCGTTCTATCGTCGTAAAAGGATCGCCAGTACTGGATGATGATCCCGTAGACTGCCCTGTGATGAAGGGTACATTAGACCCCACAAGGATCTCAGCCTCTTCGTTATCCATTGTCATAATACGGGGGCTTGATAAAATGTTCGCGTCGTTTTCGTTGGCTATCGCCTGAGCTAAGACGCGCAAACTGCCATTGCGATAAAATCCTAGATTGAGTCCCGCGCCCAGTAAAGACACGGCGCCGCTTTCGTCGATATTTCTCAGGCCGAAATTGGTAAGAGCTTCTGCTCCGTCATTGGCGCTAAGGCTAGTGTTCCACTCAACGCCTATCGTTTGTGAAAAATCTTTGCTGACCTCAACAATGATAGCCTCAACTAATATCGAAGCTCGTCGTATATCTATCTGTTCGATTACTCGGGACATGACATCTAGCATCGATGGCGGGGCGGTCATAACCAGGGCATTGGAGCTTTCGCTGGCTTCAATGCTGATGTCACTAGAGTCACCAGCATTTCTATTATTTTCCTGCATGGCCGCGCCCATGCCCTTCAGGATAGGTAATACTTCTTTGGCATCAAGATAATGGAGATAGACGACGCGCGTATTACCATTGTCACTGATAGGCTGGTCAAGCTGTTTGACAAGTTGTCGCACTCTTCGAGTGGTCGCTGCATCGCCAGACATCAATAAACTGTTAGAACGAATGTCAGGGGCAATTGAAAATGTTTCGCCTGCTGTATCGCTTAATAGTGACAGAACGAGGCCCGAGACATTTTCAGCATCCGCATGCAGTAAATTAATCACTTCGATATCAATACTGCCGGAAGCATCTATTTTTCTTACAAGAGCAACCAGTCGTTTAACGTTCTCTGCTTCGTCGGCGATAATAAGACTATTACTCTGGGGGTAGGCAGCGATATAGCCACTACTCGGCAAAAGCGGCTTTAACACCTCTAACAATCTATTTGCCGATACATTTTCGGCCTTAAAAACATACAGGATTTGCTCGCCACCTCCCAGTTCACTAAAATTTTCTACCAGTTGCTTGGGTGATGACTTTGCTTGCACCGCAGGAAAAATCCGCAAGATTCCGCCAGTTTCGGTGACGGCGTAACCATAGACGTCGAGCATCGCCAGAAATACCTCAAAAGCCTGGTCTGCCGTCATGCCTTTATTGGCGAGTATGGTGACTTTGGCTCTGACTCTTGGATCAACCACTATTTTTTTATTCGTTTGTTCTGCAATCCACTGAATAACAGAGCCAATGTCCGCATCACGCATATTGATGGTTAGCAATTCTTCTGTTGACGGCGTTGGTGTCTGTATCGTTTCAGTGGCAGAAGTGGTGGCAGTGGCGTTAAAAGCTAACAGGAGGATCACCCAAATGCGAAGGAAGACGAAATTCCAAGGTTGCAATTTACTGGATGGCGGTGAAAGTGGCATAAGCTCAAGTATTTATTAATAGTTAGGTTATTGTAGTTTACCACGATCTTTTAGCGAGACTTTTCGCCTAGAATCAGGTGGTTAGCGTCGATAGCAATCTTTTGCCACGACAATTAATCGACGATTGTTTTTGCTTTCTCCCGCAGAATAAATTTCTGTATCTTCCCAGTTGAAGTTTTTGGTAGTTCGCCAAAGATCACATGCTTTGGAATTTTGAAACTGGCCAAATGATTTCTACTGAAAGCGATCAGTGTTTGTGCGTCAAGCGTGGTGCCGTCTTTTAGTTCGACGAAAGCACAGGGTGTTTCGCCCCACTTGTCATCAGCCTTGGCAACCACGGCAGCACTTAACACCGCGCTGTGCTGATACAGGGCGGACTCTACTTCTATTGACGAGATATTTTCGCCACCTGAGATAATGATATCCTTGGAGCGGTCTTTGATTTCAATGTAATTATCGGGGTGTTTTACCGCTAGATCTCCCGAGTGGAACCAGCCATCGGCGAGCGCCTCGCGGGTGGCGTCTGGGTTTTTTAAATACCCTTTCATCACGACGTTGCCGCGGAACATCACTTCACCAATAGTTTCGCCGTCATCAGGCACCGGTCTCATCGTTTCTGGATCAAGTACATCGAGGTTGTTCAGTACGGGATAGGCGACGCCTTGGCGGGCTTTCATTGCAGCCCTGTGCTCGCGACTAAGCTCGTCCCACTCCGTATGCCAGGCACAATATACGCAGGGGCCATAAACTTCTGTTAGGCCGTAAGTATGGGTAATTTCGGCGCCGAGATCTTCGATTGCAACAATCACCGCCGCAGGCGGCGCTGCACCCGCAGTCATTATTTTGATGCCTTTAGGAATTTGATTTCGCAAAACTTCCGGTGCGTTGGCTATCATCGAAAGAACAATAGGAGCGCCGCACATGTGGCTGACATCGTTGGCGACGATACTTTCTATAATCGCGTCAGCAGCCACATCTCTCAAGCATACGTGGACGCCGGCTAGTAGGGTAATGGTCCAGGGAAAGCACCAACCATTGCAATGAAACATAGGCAGGGTCCACAAATAGGTCGGTGCGTGTCCCATATTCCACGCTAATATATTCCCCATCGCGTTTTGATGAGCGCCTCGGTGATGGTAAACGACGCCTTTCGGGTTGCCCGTTGTCCCCGACGTATAGTTGAGCGCCAGTGACTGCCATTCGTCAGCCGGGAGGGAGGGGACGATGTCGGGATTGCCTGTCAATAAAAACTGTTCGTAAGTTGTACTTCCAATACGAACTGATTGTGGTCCGAGAGAGTCGTCCAAGTCTATGATAAGGGGGCGTCGGCTGCTTTTTGACAGCGCCTGCTTCGCAACCTCGGCAAATTGCGCATCGATCAGCAGCACGTCGCATTCACCATGATCAAAAATATAGGCGAAAGTATCTGCATCCAAGCGAATATTGATACTGTTCAACACCGCGCCAGTCATTGGCACCGCAAAATGGGCTTCCAAATGAGCGGGAATATTCGGGGCTATTACCGAAACGGTATCGCCAGGGCCGATACCGTGCTGACTAAGCGCGCTGGCTAATCGTCGGCAGCGCTGTTGCAGCGTTGCATAGTTATAACGCAGATCACCATGAACAACGGCAAGGTTGTCAGGGTAGGTCTTAGCTGCGTGAGAAAGAAAATGAACGGGCGTCAACGCCGTATGGTTGGCGAGGTTCTTTGGTAATTCGGATTCAAAAATGTTCGACATGGGGTTAGAGTCTCGTTGGCGAATATGTCACATGTTTACCAGCTGTTTGTGTGTAATACACCATCTAAAGGTTTGCGGGGAGCTTGTTTGAAGTCAGTGCCTTTGGTGTAGGCAATAGGGATCAACGCCAATTGACTGATATCGTCGGGGATACCCAATAACTGGGCGATCTCTTGCTCGTAATTGAGATGCAAAGTCGTCCAGCAGGTTCCCAGGCCGCGTTCTCGGGCCGCGAGCATAAAGCTCCAGACTGCGGGAAGCGTTGACCCAAAAGACGCTGACAGTGCCGCCAGGGGAAGGTTTGCTTCTGCAATACGACCAACACAACAGGGAATCAACATTGCAGGCACTTTGGCCATATTGTCTGCCAGGTATTTGGCGGAACTGAGTACCCGTTGCTGGGTCTCTTTCATTGATGGATCGTCTTGATGAATTTTAGTGGGTTGGGCGGGCCCGGCCTCATACGCTGTAAAAGCGCGTTGATAGAGCTCGGCGATGCAGGCTATTTTCTCCGGATCAGTCACTAGAATAAACTGCCATCCTTGGGAATTAGAGCCACTGGGTGCTTGCAAAGCAATGTGCAAGCACTCTTCAAGCACACTCCCTTCTACGGGCTTGTCAAAGTCCAGTCGTTTTCTGACGGCACGAGTTGTCGTGAGCACTTCGTCGGCACTGAGGTTTAGTTTTGTCATCGCTTGAGATCCTTGTTATTTTTCTGACAAACGGTCATTGGTGTGTTTGCAGCTGATTCCGCTAAGTATTGATCGTTACCATAGCCCTGCCGGTTGACTGTTATTCTTCGAATGCAGGAAGGGGTTGTCTGCATGATAACGTGAACAGCGATACCAGAACAATAAACACAGTTTTTTGTGACAAAAAAGTCAACACCTTTAACGAAGCATGCCAACTATGTTATTCCGCAGGGTCAATTATAGTGATGGCAGCACTATAAACTGAGTCCGCCACAGCGTATCAGTGAGGCTCGTATGCAGGCAATCAAGAGGATCTAGCAAAAAGGTGCGTCGAGTTTTTACCGTAGGCAAAGGTTGCACAAAGTTGGATGACTCGGTGCTGTGGGAGTTGCCAGGGGGCGCTGATTTCATCATTGCTGGTGATGGCTTTAGCCCTGTGTGGGCTTGACGCGCCAGCTCTGCCTCCTTGTCGCTATCAACGCTGCAGCACCGATTTGGGCTTTTTGTATGGTTTTATGGATAGAAAGGCGGCGACAGAAGGCCATTGGCGTGCCCTATAACTTAATGTAAAGCATTAAAATATAGCTCCAAGCCGTTGTATTTTAACAACTATAATTTATTTTTTCGTGTGTATAGCTTTCGGTCAATAGATCAATTATCCGAATTTTTTCTTCAGCGCGACAAAAGCGCCTTCAGTCCGAATCAGGGTCTCATCAATGATCTCGGCGGTATGTGCTCCACTGATAAACATATTGTGCCAGGGATGCATGTAAACACCCCGTTTGACGACTTCGCTAAAAAAGAAATTGCACATGGCCGATTTTGGGTCGTCATCGAAGGCAATCAGTGGCATCTGGGAGGGACCAGTCTGCCGTAGGGAATACCCAAAACCCGCTGCTTGGGTCTGCATGCCTGATCTCAATCTGTCACCCGACTGCTGTAATAAATCAATGGTGGACTCTTCCTCAATGACCTTAATGGTGGCCAATGATGCGGCGAAGGAGGCAGAGGCAAACCAGAAAGAGCCGGTCGCGTAAATCTTACTGGCGCCATCGCGAAAGCGGTTATTACCCGTAACAACCGACAGGGCATAGCCATTAGCCACAGATTTACTCATGGCACACAGGTCGGGAAGTACCCCTAGGGTCTCCCAGGTTGAGCCAAGGGTAAAACGCAAAGCACAGCGTACATCATCAAGAATAAGGGCTGCATCGTGGGTGTCACAGAGCCTTCTTACAGTATTGGCAAAGTCCTGTGTGGGTAACTCTTGGTCGGTAAACGCATTGTGTTTGAAGGGAGTTACAATAATAGCAGCAAGATCATCACCTGCTTGATTAACGGCATCCAGAAGGCTTTGGACATCGTTGTAGGTATAGCTTATCTGATGTTGCCTATCGCCAGGTGCCACGCCACTAGGTTGAGGTGTACACCAACCACTGGAGCCATGATAAGCGCCTTCAGCGATTAAGATCGTATTCTTTGTTGTTTGTGCTCGCGCGGTCATGACACAGATGGTGGTTGCGTCATTGCCGTTTTTGGCGAACATACTCCAATCAGCATGTTCACAGATGTCATTAAACTTTTCGGCTAATTCCAGCATCAGGGGTGAGGGGCCAGTCGCCGCATCGGCAATCGCTTGTTGCTTGCTGGCGGCTTCATCAACTTTGGGATGATGATAACCGAGCAAATTGGTACCGTAGCCGCACATATAATCAATGTATTCATTGTTATCGGTATCCCACAGTCGAGCGCCTTGTGTGCGCGCAATAAACTGCGGGTAATCCGGTGATAATCTGGCAATAGATTGATGCCCATAAACGCCGTTGGGAAATGCCAGTTTTGCCCGTTGCCGTAATGCCAGTTCATTGTTAAATGTATGAGTCATAATGCGTGCCTGTGGATAAATAACTTGAGTGTATTGTGCCGTTAAATTAAGGCTTTCGATACCCTGTGAACGCTGTTTTTAGTCCGGTCTTTGCTGGTAAGATTTACAGCAAAAACCGAGGGGCTAATCGACGCTATTTTTTCACAGTGATCCCGCTATCGCTATCGCGGGGTCAATAACGACAAGGGTGAACAAGTAGATAGGCTTGCGACCATCCGTAAATTCAGCGCAAACGTGGGCGGATTAAGAGGCAAATTCATGGTGGCGAGTACGGCGAATCTTGTTGAGGTGCTGCCGCCTTGTCGCTAGTTAGTTTGTGCCTTGTGCTGAACGGATTATCTGTCTATCAATACCTCGACTTGCTACTCTACAGAACAAATTCAATCGTCTTAAAAGACTACACTCATTCAATCTGACCTGGAATATGCCCGAACAACTGCCAGAGGGTTACCACCTCGAGAATTTTCTGTCATTGATGCGGTTTGTTCGCCATCAATATGCCGATTTATTAACTGCGGAGGAGCGGGAATACGCGGATAATTTCGAGTTACTGCCACAACAATCCCAGAGTCTCTACGTTCGCTTAATATTAAGAAAGGGCCCGGTATTTCGGAGTGACAAACTTAGCTATGCAGATATTGATGATATTAAGGCGTCCGCAGTTTGTCTGCGAGACTTCGGTTTTATTGATCAGCGAGCCGATATAGACGAACGTATTGCTTTACACACCAAGGTTGAACTATTGCAGTGGCTGCCGACACAAACTAATGCGAAGCTGTTAAAGCGTCCCGCTCTGCTCGATCTTATCCGATTGGATGTCGATGTTCTCCAGCAACAGCTCTCATTTGAAATATATCGACCCTTGGGCGCTGAGCTTATTTTGCGTTATAGACTGCTCTTTTTCGGTAATCTCAATCAAGATTTTTCTGAATTTGTACTCACTGATATGGGTATGTTGAGATACGAAAACTACCCGATAGATAGCCGTTACCGTTTGTTTGACAGCAGAGCTGAGGTAGAACAACTATGGCGACACTATCAGCTGCGTGAGCAATGTGGTCAGATGATTGCCCAGCAATCATTTCAGCAACTGTCACAGGTAGTGAATAATGGTCTGCAACTCGCATCTGGCGACATGCCAACTTTGATGTCGCTCGGTCGTCGTAGCGATAGGCTCCGCAACTATGTTGCCCGGCACCTGGAGCGTCAGCAGCTTGACCTGCAGGCACTTGCACTTTATCGCTTATCGAACGCCACCCCAGCTCGCGAACGCCGAGTTAGGTTATTGAAAAAACATGGTGCCATGACGGCTGCGCTGGCTCTTTGCGAGGAAATGCAGGCCTCTCCCATCGATGAGGAAGAGCTAGATGTTGCAACTCGTCTTGGCCATGCGCTGGCGATGAAGGTCCGTGGTGAAAGTCAGTTCGCTCAGGTACCCCTAGAATATAATAGTCTCAGCTTGCAGTTCGATAAACCGCTGTCCAAGGGATTAAGAGTAGAGGAGTTGGTCCGCCGACGGTTTGAGGATAACACGGAGACAGGTGGGCAGATTTGGCGGAGTTTTTATGTCGAGAATGGATTAATTCCCAGCCTGTTTGGCTTATGTTTTTGGGATATTATTTTTGCCCCAATTAAAGGTGCGTTCGTAAACCCATACCAACGCGGCCCCTTAGACTTGTTCACGCCGGCGTTCCTGCAGGCCAGAGAAGCTGAAGTGGATCGTCGATTTTTTGAACTAAGCAGTAACGCGGCGATAAAATCTCGGGCACTATCGAGCTATCAACAAAAGCGTGGTACTGCTAACTACTTGGTCCGTTGGGACTGTCTTTCCAGCGAACTATTGGAACTGGCACTTACCTGCATACCTTATACAGACCTACTGGTCATATTTCGTAGGCTGTTGTTTGATTTGCGCAACAATCGATCAGGATTTCCTGACCTGATTTGTTTTAATTGTGATGACAAAAATGGCCATAGTTATCTAATGGTTGAGGTCAAAGGGCCTGGCGATAAGCTGCAGAATAACCAAAAGCGATGGATAAAAACGTTTTCTTCGAACGAGATACCGTTTCAACTTGCCCATGTAAGCTGGGTGACAAATGAATAACGATCAAGGCCCAGTTAGTCTGCAACCTATAAAAATTTCAGTGCGAAAACTGCTCGAAGTCACGTCTAGGACCGGGGATATTAATTTTCGTTTCAGTAGCCGCAGTAGCGCCCTTGAAGGTATTCGAGGTCATCAGACTGTGCAGCGCTCCCGTCCAAATGGGTATCAGGCCGAAGTTTCCGTAGCGGGTCAATATCGCTGGGGTTCACTCCTACTCGAAGTGAATGGCAGGATGGATGGTGTATACAGCAATGTCAGTCCGGTTATTATTGACGAAATTAAGACCCTCAGAGTTGAGGTTTCGCAGTTACCTGTCAGTGTTCAAACGTCGCACTGGGGGCAGGCAAAAATCTATGCGTATCTCTATGCCGTTGAGAATAATCTGGATCGCGCCGTTGTACAGATAAGTTACTATCATCTTGATAGTGGTGAGATCGATGAGATTCAGCAAACATTCTATCTGCCGGAGCTGAAAGTTTTTTTTGAAAATTGTGCGCTGCATTTCCTGCAGTGGTTAGAAAAGGTTCAACGATGGCGAGTTAGTCGCAATCGGTCGATTAGGCATATGGCGTTTCCCTATGGTGAATTTCGTGATGGCCAGCGGTCATTTTCGGTGAGCTCTTATCGGGCTATGGCCTCTGCAGGGCAGCTATTTGTGCAAGCGCCGACGGGTATCGGCAAAACAATAGGTTCGCTTTTTCCGGCAATTAAGGCAATTGCTGAGGGTCATCATGAAAAAGTGTTCTTTCTGACGGCAAAAACAAGCGGTCGTGCGGTGGCTGAGAAATCCCTTGCCGATATGCAGGAAAAGGGCCTGTTGCTAAAGACGGTTACCTTAACTGCAAAAGAAAAAATATGCTTTAACCCGGGTTCCCCCTGCGATCCGGAACACTGTGAATATGCGGTTGGCTACTACGACAAGCTCAATAGTGTTATTGAATCTTCTTTGGAGGCGACCAACTATTTTAAGCGGGATGACATTGAGCATATCGCGCGAGAAAATACGATGTGCCCCTTCGAACTTTCCCTCGATCTATTAGAATGGGTTGATGTGGTTATTTGCGATTATAACTATGTTTTCGATCCGGTGGTCTATCTTCGGCGTCTCTTTGACGATCCGCTTGTAGAACATTGTTTTCTCGTCGACGAGGCGCACAATCTTGTCGACCGGGGTCGGGACATGTTTTCAGCGCAGATCGAAAAAGATCGATTGTTGAGCGTCAAGCGCCAGGTGAAGCGATCTTCCAGCGTTGAGGTTGGCGGCGTGCTGCGGAAAATTGACGGAATAAATCGAGCCTTTCTCTCTATCCGTAAAGAGCATAGTCATTCCCTTGAGCAGCATGGCTTCTCCGTTGTTGATGAACCACCGACGATGCTTATTTCAAAGCTGCGATCTTTTTGCGAGCATCTGCAGCACTGGCTTGCGGAACATGAGCGGGATGGTCGCGATTACGATTTACTGCTCGATTTATATTTTGATGCGCTTCGTTTCACGCGCACGGCTGACTATTTTGATGATCACTATGTCTGTCTGATCAAGACCGATAAGAAGAAGTTGTTATCAATCAACTTATATTGTGTCGATCCTTCCCGCTTGCTGGGTAAAGGGCTAGAGCGGTCGAAATCATCGCTATTTTTTTCGGCGACTCTCGCACCTATTAATTATTATCAACAGTTATTAGGCGTTAGCCCCACTAGTCAGTTTGTTGATTTACCCTCGCCATTTCCTCACGAAAATCAAGGGGTTTTTGTCGTCAAAGATATCGCTACCAATTTTAAACAGAGGGAGGGGAGTTATAATAAAATTGCAGTGCTTATTCAGACTATGATCGAAAGTCATCGAGGAAATTACATCGTGTATTTTCCATCCTATCAGTACATGGAGAAGGTGTATGATGTTTTTCGACAGCAAAATTCAGCCACGGATATTATTATTCAGCAGCGGCAAATGAATGAAGAAAGCAGGCAATGTTTTTTAAATCGTTTTGATGCCGCTAATGAACATGATCTTGTAGGTTTTGCCGTTATGGGTGGTATCTTTGGAGAGGGGATCGATCTCAAAGGTTTACGTTTGATCGGTGTGATTATCATCGGCGTGGGTTTGCCGCAAATGGGAATCGAGCGAGACCTTATTAAGCAGCATTTTCGTGATACTCGGGTTGACGACGTCTTCGATCAGCACCGTACCAACGAAGGTTTTAACTATGCCTATCAATACCCCGGCATGAACCGAGTATTGCAAACAGCCGGTCGTGTGATACGTAGTGAGCAGGATAGGGGGATAGTCTGTCTTGTCGATGAACGTTTTGCGTCAGCACGCTATAGGCAGTTATTTCCGCCGCATTGGACAAATTTGGAGGTCATTGATCAGCATCAGTTAGCCGCTAAGCTAGCGGTATTTTGGTAAGAGTATCGGTCGTTAGTCAACACACATGCCGTCGCTGTTTCAATTGCATTTTCAGTCAGACTACGAGAAAGTTTAGTCCGGCCAGAGACCCTGCTGTGTAGTATGGCGTAATAGTGTTTGGTAAATCGGTGCTGATGTTTTTTAAGCGATGAATAAGAGATTCAACAGATGGTAGATAATAGAACAGGTTTCAAGCTGGGTGCAGTTGTACTGGTAACAGCTGGAGCATCTGGAATAGGGCGCTGTATCGCTGAAACATTTCTGCAGCAAGGGGGGCGCGTTCATATCTGTGATATATCAGCGGTATCGATTGCAGCTTTCCTAACGGCAAATCCCTCGGCTACCGCCAGTGTTGCTGATGTCTCGATACCATCTGAGGTGGAAAGACTCTTTGCAGATCTCGCTGAAATTTACGGGTGCTTAGACGTGTTGGTGAACAACGCCGGCATTGCTGGGCCGACTGCTAAGGTAGAAGATATTGCAATAGAGGCATGGAATAACACCGTCAATATCGACCTTAATGGCCCTTTTTATGTGACTCGCTTGGCGGTACCAATAATGAAAGAAACAGACGGAGGCACCATTATCAACATAGCCTCAACTGCGGGTTTGCTGGGCTGTCCCCTTCGCTCACCTTACGTTGCAGCAAAGTGGGCGTTGGTCGGATTGACAAAAACGTGGGCGATGGAGCTTGGGCCACATAATATCCGTGTTAATGCTATATGCCCTGGCAGCGTTAACGGCGAGCGTATCGATAATGTGATCAGCAAAGATGCAGCAGAGCGAGGTGTTGATGTTGATACTATAAGAGATGTTTATCAAAGACAGACATCATTGCGTCAATTTGTCGATGCTCAAGATATTGCGGATATGGCTCTCTACTTGAGCTCAGCGGCTGGTGCAATGATCTCTGGGCAGTCAATGGCCATTGATGGCCACACAGAAAGTTTGTCCAACTGGCTCGATTAAACCGTTGAGCCAAACGTTCTGCGGCCAATGCTCGGCTAAGCTTCAGTGTTAGTCAGGCCGTATAATGGCTTTTATTTCCTGATATTCGGCAAGTCCAGCTTCCCCCCATTCACGGCCATTCCCCGATTGCTTATAACCACCGAAAGGTGCCTCCAGTCGGAAAAACCCACCCTGAATAAAACATTGGCCTGCTCGCATGCGGCGGGCAATGGCAATCGCATCGCTATCGTTTGCGGCAAAAACACCAGAGGAAAGTCCAAATTCTGAGTCATTGGCAATGTCTACAGCCTCATCAATGGTTTCATAGCTCATGATACAAAGGACGGGGCCAAATATTTCTTCCCGAGCAATCACCATATCGTTGCGGACATCGGCAAATAGTGTTGGCAGCACGTAAGCACCGCCTTCAAGACTTGTGGGAAGCTCTGCGCCGCCGGCGACCATACGGGCGCCTTCAGCGATACCCTGCTTGATGTAGTCGCGGACTCTTTGACACTGCTGCTCTGAGGCTAATGGCCCCATTGTGGTCAAGGGATCGTCGGGGTCACCAACTACCTGCTCATCAGCAACGATTACCGCCTGATCGATTGCCTCCTGATAGCGTGATGCGGGCACTAACATGCGTGTTAAGGCGTCACAGGTCTGGCCAGTATTGAGCATGACATTTTCAACGCCATAGCGAACCGCGGTGTGGAGGTCGGCGTCTTCAGTGATGATCAAAGCAGACTTGCCGCCCATTTCTTGACAGACACGTTTGACGGTGGGTGCAGCCTCTATTGCGACCGAGATGCCAGAGCGGTTTGAGCCGGTAAAAGAAACCATGTCGACACGCGGATGAGAGGCCATTAACGGACCAACTTCGGCGCCGAGGCCAGTGATTAAATTAAAGACTCCGGCGGGTAGTCCAACTTTATCGAAGATTTCAGCCATGATGATGTCCGATGTTGGCGTTTGCTCGGCGGGCTTGGCGAGCATAGTGCAGCCCGCAGCGAGAGCCGGAGCAACCTTGCCGATCATCTGTAATAAGGGATAGTTCCAGGGATTGATTAGCGCGCAAACTCCAACGGGTTCGTGGCTGATCAGGTAGCCACCTCGATCCTCAGGTTCCCCCATGGTTGCGGCTAGTGAGGCAAAATAACGCATAGCGTCTATTGGCCCGGCAATTTGCACCTCCATGGCTTGATGGCGCGGAATACCCATGGTTTCTACATGTGCCTGAACCAAGTCATCAGCACGATTCTCCATTTCATCAGCAATGCCCATCATCAACAGGGCCCTCTGATCAGAAGGCGTTGCAGACCACGCTGGAAATGCTCTGAACGCCGCTTCGGCGGCGGCATTTACATCAGTTTCGTTGGCACAGGCCATCGCCACACAGGGCACCGATGTAGCGGGGTTTAAAATTGATAAAACGTGTTTGCCGTGGGGTGCTGTCCATTGGCCATCAATATAAAATTGATCGATTGTCTTCATACTGCGGAGTTTCCTGTGGTAATCGCGCGAAGGCGATTATTATTTTATCTGACAGCCGAACTCAGCGCTTGCGTCGAGCAACCAGCTGGCCAGATAGTCGGTAAAGCTGCGACGAATGATTAGGTCAAAAGAACCATCCAATCGTTTGCTCACCAGTGCGGAGGCTTTGGCAAAGGTAGTCTGTGCACAATGCCCATGTTTAAATGTCGGCGATTGAAAATCAAAGCCGCTTGATTTTTTCAGAACAGTTCCTACACCGGCACCACTCAGGTTAATCAATGTTTGGCCGCCGCTGACGTCCACCACGGCGCTGTGTCCCCCCAGCGTTTTTCGTAAGGTATTTTCCAGCATATTGTCTGCGGTGTCGCTAATGACAGCCAACCATTCGGTAGGTCCTAGCCAAAAGAGGGCGGTGTTATGGTCGCTGTTACAGGTACAGGGGGTTAGGGGAAGGTTGACACCTAGAGCGGTTTTTATCCCGCTAATAAAGAGCGTATCGTCAGCACTACCCCTGATGATAAGATGCTTTTTCAGCGCTAGTTCGCTGATCATCACCTTAGCATTCGGTGCTCCCACGCGCTTGCCATGATAATAATGTAACGGCGTTTCGGCTATAGCAGTGTGGTCTAAATCAGACATGCTGACGAGCTCCTTCCGGGTCATAAAATACCGAGCTGACAATTTCAGCCGCGAGAATGCGGCCGTCGGCTAGTGGACAATAAACGGTCTCCCCGAGTCGGTTGAGGCCACCTTTAACCACCGCAAGAGCAATAGAGTGCCCGAGGTTGGCACTGTAATAACTGGATGTCACATGGCCCTGCATCGCCATTGGCAGCTGTTGATTCGGGTCATTGACGATTTGCGCGCCCTCGGGCAATACCTGCTGTGGTTCCCGGGTTTTTAATCCGACCAATTGTTTGCGTTGATCGCGCAAGCTATCGCTGCGTTCGAGGGATCGTTTACCGAGGAAGCTAAAGGTTTTGTTTTTCGCTATAACCCAGCTCATATTCATATCGTGAGGTGTAACCGACCCATCGGTATCCTGACCAACAATAATAAAGCCTTTTTCGGCGCGCAACACGTGCATGGTTTCTGTGCCGTAGGGTGTAATATCAAATTCTTTGCCGGCCGCTAATAGTTTTTCCCAGATAAAACGCCCGTAGTGAGCGGGCACATTAACCTCATAAGAGAGTTCGCCAGTAAAACTAATTCGAAATAGTCGCGCTTTTATCTCCGCTACAGTTCCGTCACGCCAGTCCATAAACGCAAAATTATCATTGCTCAAATCAATATCGTCACAAACCTTTGCTATCACCTTTCTTGCGTTAGGTCCCGTGACGGTGGCCGTCGCCCAGTGGTCGGTGACCGAGGTAAAATAAACCTGCAGGTCAGGCCATTCAGTTTGTTGCCAAAGTTCCAGCCACGCCAATACGCCGGCAGCGCCACCCGTGGTGGTAAACATCAGATAGTGATTTTCTGCCAGACAGGCGGTAACACCATCGTCAAAAATCATCCCATCTTCTTTAAGCATTACACCGTAACGACATTTTCCAATGGCAAGCTTGAGGTAAGAATTAGTATAAATACGGGTGATAAATTCAGCGGCGTCAGGGCCTTGTATATCGATTTTACCCAGTGTCGACGCGTCCAGTATGCCAACACTATTGCGCACAGCAAGGCACTCCCGATTGACTGCCGCGTGCATGTGTTCACTCTGCTGTGGGAAATACCAAGGGCGTTTCCACTGGCCAACATTTTCCCATGTTGCGCCATGTTCTTGATGCCAGCGATGCATGGCGGTGTAGCGTTCGGGGTCGAAAAGGGCGCCTATGTCCCGACCGGCAATGGCACCAAAAGTGGTCGGTGTATAAGCGGGTCGAAACATAGTGGTGCCGGTTTCGCTAATCGTCTGCCCCAGCGCATTGGCGAGAATAGCTATGCCATTGATATTGCCCAGCTTACCCTGGTCGGTGCCGAACCCCATGGCAGTATACCGTTTTGCGTGTTCAACCGACTCATATCCTTCGCGAGCAGCGAGCTCGATGGCCGCCGCCGTTACATCAAGCTGCAAATCAACAAATTGACTGGGCGCACGGCTGGTTGACTTGGGGTGGGGGACCAAAAATAAAGCGTGAGGTGACTGTTGCAGCGGTTCGTTGCAGTGAATGTCAACGGGCTGATCAACCGCCGGACTGAATCCAGCTTTTTGTGCCGCTGCAGCGCCGACCTCGATCCCCTCTTGCAAGCAGCCTTGCAGTGTCCAGCAGCCGTTAGCCGATCCTGCGGATTGCTCTTGTTGTCGTGAATTGCCCGGTAAAAATGCAATCTTTTTGTCATCCCAATAAGGCTTGGCACCGGTATGGGAGCTTAAATGAATCGCTGGGCTCCAGCCGCCAGAACTGGCAATCAAATCACAGGATAAAGTCTTCGGCGTACCGGTCAATGCCGCCCCGGTACTGTTGATGGGCGCGATGATTGCGCCGGTCACTCGCTTTTTGCCAAGTGCTTCAATGACCGCATGCCCGCTAATAACATGGATACCTAGCTGTTTAGCCGTCTCGATGAGAGGGCCATTAACTTGTGGTCGGGAATCGACAATGGCAGCAACATGGCGACCGGCTTGATGCCAGTCGATGGCAGTTTGGTAGGCGCCGTCATTGGTTGTCGACAATAGCAGCGTCCGCCCCGGAATTACGGCATAACGCTGGATATACGTTGAAACGGATGATGCCAGCATCACTCCCGGAACATCGTTATGGGCAAATACCAGCGGACGTTCTATGGCACCGGTCGCCAGCACCACCTGTTTAGCACGAACACGGTGCAATCTTTGTCGAGAGCCGGTGATAGCCGTCAATCCAACATGGTCGCTGCGTCGCTCAAGAATAGCGAGGAAATTATGATCGTAATAACCAAAAACCGTGCTGCGTGGCAGCAGTTGCACTGAATCAAAGGACTTCAATTCGTCAATAGTGTCGGCAACCCATCCTGCAGCAGGCTGTGCATTAATAGACAGCACCGAGGCCAGCAGGCTGCCCCCGAACCCCTGCTGTTCATCAGCGATAATCACCCTAGCCCCGGTGCGTGCGGCCGTCAATGCGGCTGCCAGCCCTGCGGGGCCAGCGCCTACAACTAGAACGTCGCAGTGTTGGTTGAGCTTGTCGTAACTGTCGGGGTCGGCCTCAGTTGGTGCTTTGCCGAGTCCCGCTGCTTTGCGAATAATATGTTCATAAGTCATCCACAATCGCTGCGGTCGCATGAAGGTTTTGTAGTAGAAGCCGGGGGGCATCAGCCGCCCGAAGATACCAATCAGACCCATAAGATCGAATTCTACGTTAGGCCAGCCGCTAACTGCCGTCGCTTGTAGTCCCTCGTATAATTCTACCTGCGTCGCCCGTAAATTGGGTACGGTGGCATTGCCTTCACCCAGTTGAATAATGGCATTGGGCTCTTCGGCACCATGACCAACAATACCGCGGGGACGGCTGTACTTAAAGCTGCGAGCAACAACGCTGACGCCATTTGCCAGCAGCGCAGAGGCGAGGGTGTCGCCCTCATAGCCGATCATTTTTTTACCATCAAAAGTGAATGATAATGGCTTCTCGCGGTGAATTCTGCCGCCACTCTCAAGACGATTAACTTGGTCCGCAGTTGTCATGTGGCGTCGTCTCCAATCGTCGGGAGAGGGGCAATTTGCGGCCGGGTTCCCACGGGGTAAGTTTCCATTATTTCGTAGCTAACGGTGTCTCTAGTAGCATTAAAGTATCGACGGCAACCCGCTGCGTGGTACCACATTTCGTGGTGTAAACCCCGGGGGTTCTTGCGAAAGAACAGGTAGTCTCCCCAGTCTTTATCCGTCAGTATTTCCGGGTTTGAGGGCCGTTGTATATGGGCCTCGCCGCTATAACTGAATTCGTCTTCCTCCCGGTGTTGCTGGCAGTGAGGGCAGTAGATATGCAACATGGTGTAGACTCCTTCGGCCAGTTGATTAGTGAGCGACGCCGGCCGCGCCGTGTTCGTCGATAAGGGCGCCGCTGTAAAACCTGTCGATTGCAAAGGGTTCTGCCAGAGGGTGGGGTCGACCATGTGCCAGCGTATCTGCAAACACGAAACCGGAGCCGGGCGTGGCTTTGAAACCACCGGTGCCCCAACCACAATTAAAGTACAGACCGTCGACAGAGGTTTTACTAATAATCGGACAGGCATCGGGGCAGGTATCGACTATTCCGCCCCATTGGCGGTTCATACGAACGCGACTGAAAGCAGGAAACAGCTCACAAATAGCTTGTAATGTGTGTTCGATAATGTGAAAGGAGCCGCGCTGACCATAACCATTATAGCCATCAACCCCGGCACCGATGACCAAATCGCCTTTATCAGATTGACTGATATATCCATGGACGGCATTCGACATGACAACGGTGTCCAAGCAGGGCCGCAGTGGTTCCGATACCAGTGCCTGCAGTGGACGTGATTCGATAGGCAGTTTTAAGCCCGCCATCGCCGCCATAACGCCGGAATTGCCCGCTGTGACACAGCCAACTTTGTTTGCACCAATAAAACCATGGGTGGTTTCTACGCCAACGATGGCACCCTTCTGACGGCGCAGTCCGGTTACTTCAGTTTGTTGTATCAAGTCGACACCCAGTGCGTCTGCTGCCCGAGCATAACCCCAAGCCACGGCATCATGGCGAGCCGTTCCTCCCCGTGGCTGCCAAGAGGCGCCGAGAACAGGGTAGCGGGCATCGGGTGACACATTAAGTAACGGCGCGATATTTTTAATGTCTGCCGGAGACAGTACCTCACCGTCGATGCCGTTTAACCGGTTCGCATTAACGCGCCGCTCGATATCACGCATGTCCTGCAAATTGTGGCCCAAATTGAGAACGCCACGCTGACTAAACATGACATTAAAGTTTAGCTCCTGCGTTAAACCCTCCCATAGTTTCAATGACAGTTCGTAGAGTTGAGCCGCTTCATCCCATAGATAATTGGATCGGATGATCGTGGTATTACGGGCGGTATTACCGCCGCCCAGATAGCCTTTTTCCAGCACAGCGACGTTGGTGATACCATGAACAGTCGCAAGATAATAGGCGGTCGCCAAACCGTGGCCACCGCCGCCGACGATAATAATATCGTAGTCAGTTTTTGGTGTTGGATTGCGCCATGCTCGCTGCCAGTTTTCATGATAGCTGAGGGCGTTTTTCAATAAGCTGAAAGCAGAGTAGGGGTTTTTCTTTGTGGACATCGTCTTTCCCTCAATACCAACGATTAGTATGGGTGACTAATCATCGTCTTAAGCACCCATAAACAGCTCAAAATTTGGCGCCTGTTTGAGCGCGCCGCAGAACATATGTCTAGCGGTCAGAGATTTTTTGGCGCTCGTTTACTCAGCTGCATTTTTTCACGGACCTCGGCGGGGGTCATAATACGAGCCCCCATGTTAGTGACAACGGTCGCGGCGCGGTCCACGAGCTGGGCGTTAGTTGCCAAGACGCCTTGATCCAGCCAAAGATTATCTTCAAGCCCGACTCGTACATGGCCTCCAGCCAGCACCGCGGCGGCGGCATAAGGTATCTCGTTGCGACCGATTGAAAATGCTGAAAAGGTCCAGTGGTCCGGAGTGTTATTCACCATCGCCATAAATGTATTCAAGTCGTCCGGAGCGCCCCAGGGAATGCCCATACACATTTGTATCATTACCGGATCCTCTATAATCCCTTCCTCAACCAGCTGTTTTGCGAACCATAGATGACCGGTATCAAATACCTCGATCTCGGGCCGTACCCCCAGGTCGGTCATCATCTGTCCCATAGCCCGAAGCATGCCCGGCGTATTAGTCATCACGTAATCGGCTTCAGCAAAATTCATCGTACCGCAGTCGAGCGTACAGATTTCTGGTAAACATTCTGCGACATGGGCCATACGCTCGGTGGCGCCAACCATATCGGTCCCCGCTTCGTTGAACGGCAGGGGCGATTCAGCATCACCGAACACCAGATCGCCACCCATGCCGGCAGTCAGATTGATGATGACATCGGTCGCTGAATCACGAATGCGATCGACTACTTCACGGTACAGGTCAGTGCGGCGGCTTGGTATGCCGGTATCGGGGTCCCTGACATGGCAATGTACAATCGCCGCGCCGGCTTTCGCCGCATCTATAGCGCTATTGGCGATTTGCTCAGGTGAGCGAGGCACATGAGGTGAGCGATCCTGACTACTACCAGAACCCGTGACGGCGCAGGTAATAAACACTTCGCGGTTCATTTCCAGGGGCATAACAACTCCAACGATGATATTTTGTCACTCAATGCGACATTATTAATAAGAATGATAACTTTCAAAACTGTAGTCGCGAATAGTCAAATTTTCTCTATAAAAAGTAAAG
>Ga0206127_1001350_pt1 | contig 27039 bp, 18 predicted proteins | sample Helgoland_Spring_6_FD_148646 | JGI IMG/M metagenome (GOLD analysis project Ga0206127, IMG submission 148646) | Pelagic subsurface seawater microbial communities from Kabeltonne, Helgoland, North Sea - Helgoland_Spring_Bloom_20160419_1 | ecosystem: Environmental > Aquatic > Marine > Epipelagic ...
TTGTAAAGGCTACTTTCATGGGGTAAACATAAAATTAATGAAATGTGGAGGCTTGTTGGTGGCTCGGAAGATGATTGCTCAGGCACAATCAATGGGCTTGATGGTCATGGTGGGTTGTATGACCGAGTCATCTGTGGGTATTTCAGCGATCAGTCAATTGTTACCGATGCTAGATTTTGTGGATATGGATGGTTCCTTGCTTATCTGCAACGACATTGCTTCCGGTCCTCGCTTTCACAACGGGGAGGTGATACTTTCCTCTGAAAATGGAACGGGTGTAGTTATGCATACTCCCTGGATGTAAAACTCAATCCTTTGTAAATTATTGATATTATCATTTGAACTCTTTCTCTTAAAAATAATCCCTATTTAGAGCTAAAATAAGCACTTTTTGGGACAAAAAAAAGTGTCGGTAGAAGATGGGTAGAAGAAAAATTTGCATCAAATCTTAACATCAAAACCTCCTCAAATTACCCCCATTTTTAGAGCTATAATATGTCATTATTTCCTCTCTTTTCTCTAGCCCTCCTCCTCATTGATCTGGTCCTTGAATGTAAAGACAATAATCTTCATTTTTCAAAAAAAGATCAATGTGCAGCCATGATTAACAGTCGTAAATTAGAGGAGTTTGAGGCTTATTTTAAGGTCTTAGAAAGGGAGGTATTTCATGAGGTGTTAAGGTGAGAGATACGATTTGATTTCTAAGATGACTCCTAGGGTGTGGTGACTCTAGGAGTTTTTTTTTAAATTGTTTAAGAAGCCATTTTAACATTCTTTATGAGAATTTAAAGTGGAAAATGTTCCATCCTTATCAATTTTGAGTTTTCATATAAGTGTTTGGTTTTAGTTGATTTTTAAGGGTATGATAAACAGGCTTCTCTCTTTTTGTTTTGATTGCCCTTATTTTTATGACACACAGGCTTCACAACCAAGATCACCAACAGAGCAGCTCCCCTTCCCCTTTCAACTTCATATCGACAAACACATGACCAGTTTAATCCACTGATACGCACCTACAGAGAATTTATACTTTTTATTTTTATACAGCCTCATGACTTGTGCGTAGCTTAAATCCATTACACAAAATTAAATTGGACTCAAGCAATACCTTCTGGTGAGAATAATTCACTAAGGGTGGAGAAGTTTTATTAGTTTTGACTTCAACTATGAAAAACTTCAAACACCTCCTCTTCTTAAGTATTCTTTGTTCACTTGTCTTGTTTACAAATTGTGGTGATAGTGATGATCCTGTTGCGGATACTACTCCTACGAATACAACAGATGATGGCTCGACAGATCCTGTTAATTACACCTTGACATTAACAGCTTCAGAAGGAGGAACTGTCACTCCTGAATCGGGTTCTTTTGGTGAAAATGAAGCTGTGGAATTATTAGCTACTCCTGACTCAACTCATGTATTTGTTAATTGGACAGGAAGTTCAACGAGTACTGATAATCCTTTGAGCGTCACAATGGATTCAGATAAGAGCTACACTGCCAACTTTGTAAAGGAGCAATATCTATTAACAATCATTGTTGAGGGAGAGGGTACAGTGAGTGAAGAAATCATATCATCAGGAAGAACCAATACAGAATACACCCCAGGAAGTATTCTTCGATTAACAGCAGTTCCAACTTCAGAATGGACCTTTGTAGGTTGGGGTGGTTCAGTTACGAGTACAGAAAATCCTATAGAATTGACTGTTGATGAATATAAGACTGTAGTTGTTAGGTTCACGAGGTCTTTTAATTATAATCAAAGTTCATATCATTTACGACATACTCCGTTATGGATAGATAACTATTCTATTCCAAAGCAAAATAATATTAATACTCAACAAGATGGTTATTACAAATGGTATGATGTAAGTGAAACTATTGCTGATTTCAATGGAGATGGTTATAATGATGTTCTTTTTGCTCCATCGGGTGATGACCAAGTTGAAATACGATTACCTATTGAAATTTATTTAAATCAAGGAGATAACGAAACATTCCTAATTGATGATAATTCACAAATTACTAATAACATTGGTTTAATTACAGCTAGAAAAAGTGTAATTGGAGATTTTAATTTAGATGGTAAACCAGATGTATTTTTTGCAGACCACGGAATCCATGCCAATGGATCATATCCTGGTGGAATCCCTTCACTTCTATTAAGTAACGAGAATGGATATGATTTTCAGCTTACTAATTTACCAAGAGGATTCTATCATTCAGCTACAAGTGGTGATATAGATAATGATGGAGATTTAGATATCTATATTCCGTCATTGAGAAATCAGAATTCTCTAGGATCATCTGCATTCCTAATTAATGACGGTACTGCAAACTTTGTACCAAATAATAACATAACCGATATTAGTGCTATTAGTGTTACTTCAGAATTATATGATATAAACAATGATGGAAATTTGGATTTAATATCAGGTTCGGATTTAATAAGAATCTTCTATGGAAATGGTAATGATTTTATATCCGATTCAGTTGTTGAAATAGAAGGAATAGTAGGATGGGAAGTTTATGATTTTGCATTTTCTGATTTAGATGATGATGGGTATGATGATATAATAGTTTCATATTCTAATGGGAATGGATATAATATTAAAATATATAAACAAACCTTAAACAATACGTTTACAGAAAAATCAGACTACATTGAAAATAGTACAGGAGGGAATCACTCCGTAGTTTGGATTCGAGTTCAAGATATAGATAACAATGGAAAGATTGATTTGATCGAAAATGATAAAGGGCATTTCAATAGTGAAGAATATAGTTGGTCAAATGTTTCTGGAAACACACCCGTTCGATGGGAATGGGATGGTTCTAGGTTTATTAAGATCAGTCCATGAATTTCGAGAGAGAATTAATATTTAATCACATCATACCTAATAAAGCTTCTTCCTGATTTATCAAAACCTTCCTATGATATCACATTCCCGCTAAATAATAATTATAATTCTATAACGATACGTCTTCACAATAGCTTTAAAGCTTGTCTGTAGAGAGATTGTATTAGCTCTTCTAAGCTACTCAATTAAGGATAAAGAAAGAAGTACTACCTAGTACTAAGAAGGTCTTTAAAGGCTTTCTATTTTTAGGTATTCTTTAATTCAAAGTCATCAAAAAATATTGGTAAGGGTTGCAGAATGATAAAAGACTCACTTACCTATAGAGGTAGAGACTAAACAAGTATATGGTAGCATTTAAGCAAATCGCATTTAATGGGGTGGGGTGGGATGAACTAGCAAACCCTAATATATAGGGGTAAGGCTATTGCAAAACAAAATGCATTCAATTTTTATTTTTCTTCTCACATTATTAAATCAAAGTGTTAGTTAACTATTAGATATGTTGGAGTCTAAGCGGGCTCGTCGTATTTTTGTGCCTATGAAGTCAGTAGAGGACAAAGGTGTTATTTTTTGGCTATTTTCTGGGTGTTTATTGGTAGCTATTATGGTAATTGTAGGTGGCTTGACTCGTCTGACCCATTCTGGATTGTCCATGGTGCAGTGGAGTCTTTTTATGGAGACTATTCCCCCTTTGACTACTGCAGATTGGATGGAAACGTTCCAGCGCTATCAGCAAACGCCCGAGTTCAAATTAAAAAACTATAATTTCACGCTAAGTGAATTTAAATCCATATTTTGGTGGGAGTACATCCATCGCATGATTGGGAGATTCATCGGCTTGATTTTCATCATACCTTTTGTTTATTTCCTGATCAAAAAAAGACTGTCTAAAGGCTTGATTCAGAAACTTTTAATTGCCTGCCTTTTAGGTGCAATGCAGGCAGGTATGGGTTGGTATATGGTTAAAAGTGGGTTGGTAAATGATCCTAATGTGAGTCATTATCGACTGGCTGCACACCTCACCATAGCCTTTGTGCTCTATGCTTATTTACTTAGGGTTATATTGGGTGAAGTCTATCCACAGAAATCATCAAAGAGGACTACTTCATTGATTGGAGTGCAGTTATTGATACTATTCACTGTTCTTCAGATTATTTATGGTGCTTTTGTTTCAGGATTAAAGGCAGGCTTGGTCTACAATACGTTTCCTAAGATGGGTACTGAATGGATTGCTGAATCTGTTTTTTATGCTTTCGAAACAGATGGTGTCGTCAGTTTTTTTGAGAATCTGGCTTCGGTTCAGTTGATACATCGTTATCTCGGGGTTATAGTATTGGTTCTGGTGGTATATCAGTTTATTGCCTCACGTTACCGAAAACAAAATAAGGGTCAATGGAGAAGTATCCACTTTATGTTAGCTATGGTATCTGTTCAGGTACTTTTGGGCATATTAACTTTGCTGTATGCAGTGCCGATTGGGCTGGGAGCGATACACCAGTTTGGGGCGTTGATGCTTTTTACCAGTCAAATTTTATATTATTTCTATTCCTCCAATCACATTGAGCAATGGCATTAATTTACCTAAAGCGGGTAACGCTACCTCTGTAGCACATGATTTTTAACGAAGATATGCGGCCGCAGCAAAAGGGTATTTTTAGTTAATGGGTCTATTTTTCTTCAACTTCCTTTAAATAGATTTTTTTAGCTAAAAACTCCCCTTAACCATCCCAAAAGATGCTTTTTTATGGAATAAAACAAAAAAAGTAGATACAATGCCATAACTCTTTAATAGAGTCGTTATTATGTCAGAATTTGATTAAAGTGTTTAGGTATACTTTTGATTTTAGATCATGCACAACATAACATATTACGTAGGATATAAGGAATTATATTGATCAGAAGCAATAAGAAAATTTATAATCTATGCGCTGACAAGGGATTTGAGTTAATTTTAATAATATAATTTACAAAAATCTAGTTGCGCATATTATACTGAATAATCTTATATTATCTTCCGAGTAGACTTATTCCTATCAGTTAGTGAAGTTAGGGTTCCAATCGCCTCCTCACTACTAAAATTTTACTTCTGTCTCTCTTTTATTAGATAATCATACAAATGTTGATATCTGGATCTTGCCGTACTATAAAAATCAATAAAGTGTTCATCCATATCAGGTTTTCGGTTACCAAAAGTCATCAATAAATTGCCATTGAATTGAATACTTCTCGTAAAGACTTCAATCCTATCAATTTTTTTACACTTAATTAAAAGATCTTCACAATTTTCATTGAAGCCAATTCGAACAATGTCATTAACGAGTTTATCTTTATTAGGAAAAGTATTATAAAGAGCCTTTAAAGCCTTCTGGTAAACTACTGGATTTGAATAAATTGCTTCCCAATAAACATCCTCTTTTACTTTCCCAAGAGGCAATTTATGTTGAATGAATTCACGCTCTAATCTATCTAATGATTGCCACAAAACACCTCTATAGGTTGGGTTATAATGGAAATAATCAATCTCAGAGTTCACTAAAACATTCCATGAAATTCTTATGTAACTATCTTCTGCTTCAACTAGAGTAGTCTCTACTATGTTGTGATATGAGTTAGAATCTATGACTAGAAAAATCTTATCATCAAACTTCACTAACATATAATCATTATTAGTTACACAGCAATCTTTCATTTCTAGTAAAGAAATTTTAAACTTTTGTTCGCATGCTTGTTTTAACGTCCTTTCTAGAGATTTATCCATTTATTAATTCAGTAGATACTTATTTATCCAAACCTATATAGTTCTTATAAGACGCAAGAGAGAAAGTAGATTAAAACAATTAAAATTCAGGTCCTGAGGTTTTCATAGGTTGCGCGATGTTAGGGAAGAATTGATTATAATAGGTACAATCTAAAAAGATAAATCCCTTAAGCAGTATTAAGAATTTTATTATAATTCAAAAGTAATCAAAACGGATAATTAGCCTCCGCTTAAATAAGCCTTTCTCAGAGTCTTTGTGGGTGTGTTGTATAGCTTCTCTTTTCAATATAAATATGTTGTTATTAACAAATTTATTTCTGATAGTAACAAATATATGGGAATAATAGGAAAAATAGCAATAAGTAAAAAGAAAATGAATCACTTAAAACACGCAACAAGAAGTATTTAGCTTTCTAAAAGAAAAGCAATTACTTCCCGATACAGAATTTAGAAAATATATTATCAAGTAAATCATCTGTGGTAATCACGCCAGTGATTTCTCCTAAGGCATGTAATGATTGTCGAATGTCGGCTGCCAGAAAATCATGAGTAATATCATCGGTGATACCTTTCAATACTTTTTGAAGGGCTATTTTCGTTTGCATCAACCCCTCATAATGACGCACATTGGTCACGATGGTATTGCTATTTTTAAATTGAGACAGATCTAGGACATCAATCAGTTTGCTTTTCAATCCCTCGAGATTGGTTTTAGAAGCCGCAGAGATTAAGACTGCCCGATCATGAGCTTGGACATGCGTTTTTAAATTTGAGTCTGCTTGATCCAGCTTATTACCTACGATGATGAAAGGAACTTCTTGCTGCTCCAAGGAGGACAATTGTTCCTGATAAGCAGATAAGCTGTCATTTTGAAGGTCTACCATATAGAGCAGAATAGAAGCTTCCCGCATTTTGGTATGTGTTCGAGCGACACCTATGGCCTCTACTTCATCTAGGGTAGCCCGGATGCCTGCCGTATCTACAAATCGAAAGGAGATGCCTGCCAAAATAATTTCATCTTCAATAAAATCTCGAGTCGTACCTGGGATGTCCGAGACGATGGCTTTTTCTTCATTGAGCAAGGCATTGAGTAGGGTAGATTTGCCTGAATTGGGTTTACCGGCGATTACGGTGGGTATGCCTTTTTTGATGACGTTTCCCAAGCTGAAGCTTTTGATCAATCCTTGGATTGCTCCTTGGATTTTCTCAACCAATGATTTGAGCTCTTCGCGATTGACAAATTCTACATCTTCTTCACCAAAATCAAGTTCTAGCTCGATCATGGAGGCAAAATGAATCAATTCTTCTCTTAGTTTTTTGATTTCATCGGAAAATCCTCCCCGCATTTGATTGATCGCTGATTGATGTGCGGTTTCATTCTCTGAAGCAATCAGATCTGCCACTGCCTCTGCCTGAGCCAAATCAAATCGTCCGTTGAGGAAGGCCCTTTGCGTAAATTCACCAGGTTTAGCCAATCTAGCCCCTCCATCGATTAGTGCTTCAATAACTTTTTGGAGCAAGTAAGGAGATCCATGACATGAGATTTCAATGACGTCTTCCTTGGTATAAGACTGGGGGCCTTTAAACAAGGAGACTACTACCTCATCAAGAATTTGATTATTTTTCAATAAATGCCCGTAATGTATGGTATGTGTTTTTTGAATATTTAGGTCCTTACTTGGAAATAATGTATTGACGATAGGAAAAGCAGCAGTACCAGAAATTCTAATAATACCGATCGCACCGATACCCGGGGCGGTGGCCAAGGCAACAATAGTGTCTTGATGTGTATTCATGTTATGAGTGCAAGATAGGTGATATGTAGAGTTTTATGCTCAATGTCAAGGCAGATTAGCTTCTGTGGTTTTTTATTTTGAGCAATGGGGAAAGGCATTTTGTTATTTTCAAAACCATCATTCAATGGAATAGTTGCCAAATTTGTGTAACCAAAAAGGTAACCAAAAAGCCTAAAATCACCGGCATGATACTTGCAAATGTGGTCCATTTCCAACTTTTAGTTTCCTGGTATATGGTATAAATAGTCGTACTGCATGGATTATGGAGCAGACTAAAGAGCATTAAATTAATACCTGTGAGCAGGGTCCAACCTCCCGCGTACAGCAAGGTAGCCGTTTCTGTTGTCGATTCTAACTCAAACATGACGCCGTCGCCTGCACCCATGAGATTTAGGTGGGCAACGGTAAGCATCAAAATAGTGGGAATGACAATTTCATTGGCAGGAATGGCCACCACATAGGCCAATAAGATGACTCCATTCAAGCCAAAAAATAGCCCAAAACCATCCATCCAATCAATGGTAATGTTGGCCAAGCTTAAATCACCCACATAAATATTGGAAATCAACCAGATGATGGCACCTGCAGGCGCCGCAAAGACCATGGCCCGCCACAATACGATTAAAGTTCGATCAATCAATGAAGTATAAAGGGTGGTCCAGAGATTAGGAGGACGGTAAGGAGGTAATTCTAAGGCAAAAGTGGAGACTTCTCCTTTTAATAAGGTTTTCGACAATATCCAAGAGGATAAAAAAGTAAACCCGACACCTAAAAGAGCGATACCAATGACGGCCATACTGGCTAAAATAGATGAAAAACGATCGGGTACCAAGGCGCCGATAAAAATAGTAGCGATCAATATTTGGGTGGGCCATCGGCCATTGCAAAGTGAAAAATTATTGGTAATAATGGCAATGAGCCGTTCTCTTGGACTGTCAATGATACGAGTAGCGACCACGCCTGCAGCATTACAACCCCATCCCATACTCATGGTGAGGGCTTGTTTACCATGTGCACCAGACTTTTTGAATAATGAATCGAGATTGAAAGCCACTCTGGGTAAATAACCAAAGTCTTCGAGCAAGGTAAACATGGGGAAGAAGATGGCCATAGGTGGAAGCATCACCGAGATGACCCAACCCAAGGCCAAGTAGACTCCGTCGATGAGAAAACCATCCAACCACCAAGGAAAACCTACTTGGGAAGCTCCTGTCTTCAGTATGGGAAGAAGAAACTCTAAAAAGAAGCTCGCCAATAAGCCAGATGGATAATTTGCTCCTTGAATCGTCAACCATAAAATGATCGAAAGGATTAGAATCATTACGGGGAAGCCGTATTTTTTACTGGTAAGTACTTTATCTAATTTTCTTTCAAAACTGTAAGGATTGGATTCTCCTATCTTAATTTCTGTCTTTTGGGCAATCTGAGCAGCATCAGCATAAATACCTTCGATCAAAGTATCATGAAAGTTTTCCCCAACTTCCCATCTGAGCTCAGAGGCCAGATCCAAGAGGTCTTGTGTATCTTTGTTTTTCATGTTGATTGATAAAATCGCCATTTTTAAGTGCTTTAATAATATCCGCATCTGCATCTAATAGTCGCATGGCAACCCATCTGCTGTTGGGTAGTCCGGGATAGTTTTTTATTATTTTTTTATCTAATTTGTCGACCATTTTTTGGGCAGATTTTGGGAGCCCTTTGATGCGGTGAGGCTTACAGATGATTTGCCGTGTGGCCACTTGATGTACCGTACTGATCAATTCTGAGATACCTTGCTTCTTAATGGCACTGCATTTAATGACGGGAATACCTAGTTCTTTGCCTAAGGTTCGTTCATCGATATCAATATGATGCCTGAGCGCCTCATCCATAAGATTGAGGCAAAGAACGGCGCGATCTGTGATTTCGAGTATTTGTAAGACTAAATTTAGATTTCTTTCTATTCTGGCAGCATCGACCACAATGATGGTTACATCGGGTTTTCCAAAGAGGATGAAATTCCTTGCGATTTCTTCATCTTGTGAAGTAGATAATAAGGAATAGGTTCCTGGCAGATCAATCAGCTTCATTTTATGATCCTGATAGCGATAGCCTCCTTCTGCACGGGTAACGGTTTTCCCAGGCCAATTACCGGTATGTTGTTTAAGGCCAGTAAGGGCATTAAAGACGGTGCTTTTACCTGTATTGGGATTGCCCGCCAAGGCAATCACATAGTCAGCATTCTCTACATTAATGCCCAGCTTTAATAGTTGGGCTGAATTATTGAGCGCACATGAATCACAAGCTTCCAGTTCTGTCATATTGGGTTTTTTCAATCAGGATGAAATCAGCTTGATCATTTCTCAAGGCAATTAAAGTATTTCGGAGTCGATAAGCTCTTGGGTTTTGGTTAGGCCCCATGTACTCTAAGGTTAGCAAAGTACCTTTAATGAAGCCTAGATCAAGTAGTCTGCGCCGGTTGACACCCCTACATTCGGTAGAAATACCTAAAATCGTTGCGTGTTCCCCTTCGATCAAACTAGAAAGACGCACTTTGCCTTCTTCGTATACTTCTCGTGAGTTCAAAAGCACTACTTGAATATTGCTAGCTACGACCGTAGACAATTGGATAGAGTGTCCTTCAGACTCAAAAATAACATGATGATTTTTAGAGGCCAGTATTTTCACATGAGCACCGATGTGTAATTTTTCTTTGATGATCTGGTGATATATCGATCTTGGCTCATCTTCAATATGTATGATTTTCGCAATCGTATCTTTGGGAATTTCTGCAATCGAAGTACCCGTCTCTGAAATTATTTCACCTAAAGCAGTAGGAATAGGATCGCCATGCGGATCAAATCGTGGCCTCCCTAGCTCTTCATAAAGCTGCTCAGTTTCTTCATTTGATAATTGATGCTCTTTGGTCTCTGCTAGATCATGCCATAGGGATTTGTCAAAACCTGTTTTTTCTGAAAGATACTTTTCCCACAATCTATGAATCCTAATGATGCTCAGGGCATAGTTTTTTCCCATTTCTGTTAGGATTACATGACTGTCAGATATTTTGATCAGCCCATTTTGAGTCATTGATTCAACGATTTCCAATATTTTTCGTTCGGGTATTTTCAAGGCTCCTGAAAGCATCTTGAAGTCCGTCGTCCTTCGACTTGAGGTGACGTGATAGAGCTGTTTGAGTAAATCTTCCGTGATAGATTTTTCATTGTTTTTAAAAGGGAGCAACCATCGCAGTGAATATTGATATTTTTTGAGAAAAATTACAACTAAAAGTATTGAAAAAATCAAGAGCACATAGACTATATTAAGTAGGGCGGGTATTGCAGCAAATAATTGTTTTATTTCTAAAAACAGGCTCATGAATTTCTGGCAATTAATATTTGAGAAGTAATTTTTTTGGAAAGAAAAATAATATCTAAATTGGGCAATTTCACTTGCATGGATTGATCAAAATCATTTACCTCTGTTACTTCAATTTGTAATCCCAATCGGATATTTATTTTATCTAAATGCTGTAAGAGAAGAGGGTCCTCATTCTTCACGCCAACGATAATTCCTTTTTCATGAGATGTCATTTCCGATAACAATTTCGAAGGGCCTAATTGGACTCGACCTTTGGCATCGGGTATCGGATCCCCGTGTGGATCAATGGTTGGATTTCCAAGAAAATCATCCAATCGATTGACGAGTTCGGAAGACTTAATATGTTCCAGTTGTTCAGCAATTTCATGTACTTGATCCCATTTAAAATTCAAATGATTAACCAAAAAAACTTCCCATAATCTATGTTTCCTTATGATTTTTAAAGCCTCTTTTGAGCCTGATGCTGACAATGCAACACCTTTATATTTCTCATAAAAAATTAATTTTTTGTAAGAAAGCTTCTTGATCATGTCGCTGACCGTGGCAGGCTTCGTTTGTAAACTATCGGCCAAAGCATTGGTAGAGACATTAGACTCTGGTGTAGATCCTATTTGAAAAATAGCCTTAATATAGTTTTCTTCAGTGAGACTGAGAGAATTTTCCATAATGTAAAGTTAACAAAACTTTTAGATTAATCTAAAAATTAATTTAGTTAAATATAAAAACAATATCATACTCAACTATATATCAATGATTTATAAATTATATTTAATGTTATTGATTAGTTACTTTTGAAGTATTTTAAGTATCGCAAAATGAATGGAACTCTGGTAATGAAAGTAAATATAGGCGTGAAAGAAGGCCGTTCAATGGGTTAAAGGCCCTTCAAAAGCAGCATAAATTATTCAATATGTCTCCTATTTTGATAGGGATTTTGGATTAGTTTTGAATCGATTATTTTTTCAAAATACAGAATAAATGAACTTAATTAACCATCTATATCATAGATTTAATCAATATTAATTAATCAAATCATTGCTAAAATAAAAAGGGTGGTTAGATTCGCGACAGAGTTATTTTGACTTTTTATAAGTTAAGATGAAAGACTTGAACATTAAGAAGTTATAATGATATTACCGTTTATGGATTTAGAGAAATTAATAGAGAATGCTTGGGTAGATAGGACGTTGCTAAATGAGAAAGAGGTTATTCTTGCCATTAAAACGGTGGTGGATGATCTTGATATCGGACGCCGAAGAATTGCGGAGCCCGTGAATGGGGGATGGCAAGTAAATGAATGGCTTAAAAAGGCTGTGATCTTATATTTCCCTTTAATGAAAATGCAACTCATCGAAGTAGGACCCTTTCAATTTCATGATAAAATAAAATTGAAATCGGGATATGACTTGCTGGGTGTTCGGGTCGTGCCACATGCGGTGGCTAGATATGGATCATTCATTAGCAAGGATTGTATTTTAATGCCTTCTTATGTCAATATTGGGGCCTTTGTAGATGAAGGTACCATGGTAGATACTTGGGCGACAGTAGGAAGTTGTGCTCAAATAGGTAAAAATGTACACCTGAGTGGAGGGGTAGGTATTGGTGGAGTCTTAGAGCCTGTACAAGCTGCGCCAGTCGTCATAGAAGATGACGCCTTTGTAGGTTCTAGATGTATTGTGGTAGAAGGGATTCGGGTAGGTAAAGAAGCTGTGCTTGGCGCCAATGTGGTGCTGACCGCCAGCTCCAAGATCATTGATGTCACGGGTAGAGAGCCTGTAGAGCACAAGGGCTATGTACCTGAGCGTTCTGTAGTGATACCTGGTTCTTATGTAAAAAAATTCCCTGCAGGCGAATTTAACGTACCCTGTGCGATGATTATTGGTAAAAGAAAAGCGAGTACTGACAAGAAAACATCACTAAACGCGGCATTGAGAGAAAATAACATTGCTGTTTAACTTAGCTTTGAAGGAGATATAGATTTTTGATTGGGATGTTAATATTTATTTAGGTTGATGAGAATTCTTATTATTCTTTTTTTAGGACTCATGGGTACTTGTGGTATGGCCCAGACAGCAATTCAAGAATTGTCACCTGTGTATAACTTTATCTCAGGAGAGCAATTAAAATTCAATTTGAATTATGGTTGGTTTATGGTAGGATCCGCTTCACTTCAAGTGTTAGATACGGTGGTTTATGATAACGACTGTTATCAGGTAGAGGTATCAGGTCAAACGACGGGTTTTCTGAGTCTGTTTACCCGAGTAGATGATACTTGGGGGGCTTTCATAGAAAAGTCAGATTTACTGCCTTTAGTCTCTTATTCGGACATAGAGGAGGGTAGGTATACCCGTCGAGATGAAGTTTATTTTGATAAACAGGCACATCGAATTAAGGTAGATAAGGTCAGAAAAGAAAAGAAAAAACCACCTCAGTATTTTGATTATCAAGGTGAGATGCATGACTTAATGAGTGGATACCTTAAATTGAGAAATATAGATTTTAATGAATTAAACCCAGGCGATACCATTAGGTTTAAGGCCTTTTATGATGAGATTTTTTATGATTTCGGCTTGGTCTATAAAGGTAAAAAATTACTAAAATTTAAGGTTGGGAAGCGAATGGCACACAAGGTGCAACCCATTTTACCTCAGAATGATATTTTCAAGGGTGAAGCCCCCATTACCGCATGGATTTCTGCAGACAAAGATCAACTGCCGCTGAAACTCGAAGCGCAAATGTTTTTTGGACATGCCACTTGCGCATTAGTAGATTATAAAAACATCAAATTTGGTAAAGATTATAAGTAAGTTCCAATATTTAATAAGTACGATTTAAGACATGAAATATATTTATTTTTCTTTAATGATTTTTCTTTGGGGTTGTCAGAGGATACCAAAGGAAGGGGATGATTTTTTTAAGCAAGGCGCTTATGAGGAGGCGATTGTTGCTTATTCTGATTATTTGTCTGGACATGAACCAACTACAGCTGTGCTTTACAATAGGGGTAGAAGCTTTGAAGAAATTGGACAATATAAAAATGCCTTGATGGATTTTCAAAAAATACTTGAGTTAGATAAGAAAAATATCAGAGCACAAACCAGTATAGCTAAGGTGAAATATGAATCAGGAGATTTTGAGCAATCTGTATTGGCCGCGCAAAAGGCCATAGCGTGGAGTCCTGATTTTGCACAATCTCATTTTTGGCTTGCCAAAGGAGCCCATCAAATGGGTTATTTCGACGACGCACTCAAGTCTTATGGAAAGGCTATCAAATTAAATCCTGATTATGGGGATGCCTTTTATTATCGTGGAGCTTTAAAAATCTCGATGGAGAAGGTTGACTCGGCCTGCGAAGACTTCAGTAATGCAAATCGCCTCAATGTCGAAGGTTCATCTAGTGCTAAGAAAAAATATTGTAGCTAATGTCAATTTATGCTAATGTAGATCATTTTAGATCTATTGAAACGCCATTTTATTATTACGATATAGCCCTTCTTCAAAAGACTATCAGAAGGGCTCAGGAAGCCTTAGGTAAAGGCCCTTACCAGATTCACTATGCCTTCAAGGCCAATTCTAATCGACGTATTCTTAATGAAGTGCTGAGTTTTGGATTGGGAGCGGATTGTGTCAGTGGAAATGAAGTAAATAGAGCGATTGAGGCAGGCTTTGATCCCAATCATATCCTGTTCGCTGGAGTGGGTAAAACGGACAAAGAAATTAAGGTGGGTTTAGAACACGAAATTTTTGCTTTTAATGTGGAGTCTCTACAAGAGTTAAAAGTATTGGAGCAGTTGTCTGGTATTACAGGAAAAAAAATCCGTTTTGCCCTACGAATTAATCCAAATGTGGATGCAGGAACCCATGAGTATATTACGACAGGTAAACGTGACAATAAATTTGGAATCACCTTAGAAGAACTCAATTTGGCCATTCCTTTGATAAAATCTTTGGAGTATGCTGAGTTTATAGGGATTCACTTTCATATAGGTTCTCAAATAATGGATCTTTCAAAATTCAAGGAACTCGTAAATCGGTGCAATGAAGTTCAGCGTCTGTTGCTTGATTATTCATTTGAACTGCCTCATATCAATGTTGGAGGAGGTTTAGGCATAGATTATGATCAGCCTGAGGCAAATTCCATTGCTAATTTTAAGGGATATTTTGACTGTTTTAAAAAGAATTTAGTCCTCTTGCCGAACCAAACTTTGCATTTTGAATTGGGTAGATCTTTGGTCGCTCAATGTGGCTCTTTAATTGCTCGTGTACTGTATATTAAACCGGCTGAGCAGACCAGTTTTATGATTCTTGACGCAGGTATGACTGAGTTGATTAGACCAGCATTATATCGCTCCTTTCATTTTATTGAAAATCTCTCTTCACAAGAGGGGTCAATTATTTATGATGTTGTGGGACCCATATGTGAAACATCCGATGCTTTTGCGAGGGGTCTTTTGTTGCCAGAAACTAAAAGGGGAGATATGCTCGCCATTCGTTCGGCAGGTGCTTACGGAGAAGTAATGGCAAGTCAATACAATTTGCGTAAAGTAGCCCCAAGTATTTTTAGTGACGATTTTAAGTGAATACAAATCCTGCAATAAGGTACAGAAGTCCTGCTAAACTCCCTGTGAAGAGTGCATAGGGCAATTGTGTTTTGATATGATCAATATGGTTGCTTTTCGTGGCTACCGAAGCGATGAGTGTCGTATCAGATATAGGTGAACAATGGTCTCCAAAAACACCTCCACCCAAAACAGCGGCTAAGCTTAAATAGGGATGTAATCCCATGGTTTCAATCAAGGGCACGACGATGCTAATCATGATGGCAAAAGTACCCCAAGAAGTGCCTGTTGAAAAGGCAACGAAACAGCTTGTGATGAAAAGAACAAAGGGAGCCATACCTGGTGAAAGCCAGTTGGAGGTGACTTGAGCAACATAAATTCCGGTTCCCAATTCTTTACATAAGGCCCCTAAGGCAAAGGCCATAACCATTAAGATAGCCATAACTAACATGTCATTCATGCCTTTTATGGATTCATTAAAAAAGGATGCTAGAGTAATTTTTTTTTGCATACCCATCATAAGTGCTGCTATAAACAAAGCAAATACAATGGCATAAGTAACAGCACTGCTCCCTGAGCCATTGCCAATACTGTTCCAAATAGCAGCGCTCAAGTCACCTGTAAAAGGATCCTTCCAACCTGTGTAAACCAAAAAGAAGGGCATAGAAAGAACCATTGCAGCTAATGGCCAAATCATTAAATGGGGATTGCCCGATGGAATAACAGCTTTTTCTTCTGTTATATCCTCTTTGATGTGGCTTTCAAATGATCGCATGGGGCCATAGGATTTTCCTGTGTATGCTAAATAGAATAAGAAGAATAAGGTAAGAATAGGATAAAAATTGAAAGGGATAGAATACACAAGCATCTTGAATGGATCTAAATGTTCATAAGCCATTAGTAAGCCCATGGTATAGGCACCCCACGCATTGAGTGGAAATAAAATACATGCCGGCGCCGAACTGCTATCCGCCAAATAGGCCAATTTTTCTTTGGCCATATTATATTTATCAAAAAGGGGTTTGAATGCCGTTCCCACAGCTAATATTGAAATATTTGATTCAATAAATATGAGAAATCCAGTAAGACCTGCAGCCAGTTGAATATTTCTTTTGGGTTTTTTAGTTTGTACTAGCTTTTTTTGAATGAGGCCGATAAATCCATCGACGCCCCCTGAGAATTTGATCAATTGAATCAAGGCCCCAATCAAAAGCGTAAATACAACCGTACGGGTATTTCCTGGACTACGAAAGACATCAATGATGGCTTCAACCGTAGCAATAAGTCCTAAAAAAAGATTACCTTCACTGATGATGATCCAACCAATGGTAATACCTAATAGAAGGGAAAAAATTACCTGCTTGGTTCTGATCGCCAGAAATATGGCTAGAATTGGGGGAATTAAAGATAAAAATCCGTAGTCAGTCATTTGATTTTTAATTGTTCGTCTGGAATTGGATTACCTGCTTGGTACAAATAGGTATTAAAAAGATGGATCACTATTTTTTTTAGTGGATCTTTTTCTTTCCTTATTTTCATAGATTGATTAGCATCGATACTTGACTGCCAGATCAACTTTTTGGTATTGTTATCCACTAATTCTATCAGTACGGCTCCTGCAATATCATTATTGATTTTGGGGTAATAAATCATATTAAAACTACCTTGATAAGTATTATTGGATTTTTCGGAACCATAGATAATTTCAAATCTTAGGATTATATCGGGATTTTTTGTAACTCTTACGTAGCCTCTTCGGCTCATTTCATCAATGATAAAGGGTCCAATGCGGTTGTTTACCTCATCTGATTCAACAGAATTGAGGTGGTCAGATTTAGAATTTAAAATAAAGAAACTATGGTAATTGGCGAAATCTGCTTTTTCATTTTGATATTGTATGACTCTAGGGTTACAAGACCCAAAAAAAAATCCAATGATGAGTAAGCGGAAATACATATTCACGAAGATAGAAAACATTATTTGTTTGAGGATTGTTTTTAGTTATTGAAAGGGTGGCATTGTCTAAAAAAAATAGTGATACTCATTATTATTTTCTTATTTATTTAAGGTGGTTCCTCTCAAGATAATTTCGGTAGGCAGGGTAATAGACTCCGGCTCTATAAATGTATCTTTAGAATGGATTGCTTCCAATAATAGCTCGGCAGCTTTTCTCCCTATTTTCATTTACATTTTGCGTAATAGTGGTCAGTTTAGGGGAGATAAAAGAAGAAAATTGCCAATCAGAATAACCGATGATGGCAACCACTTGGGGTACAGATATCTGGGCTGCTTGTAGGGCTTGCAAAGCCCCTACCGCAGCGATGTCATTGACGGCAAATATTTCGTCAAATTTTATGCCTTCTTGCAGGGCATTTTGGATGATTTTGAAGCTCTCTTGAGTATCACCACCACCACAGCGTAATATTTTTTCTTTGTTGAGAGGAATACCTAAATCTTGATGAGCTTGAATAAACCCAAGTTTTGCGTTGCTTACTCAATATTAGTCCTTCTGCACCCGAGAGATGGATTAAATTTGTTTTTCCTGATTCAATTAAATGTTTGGTTGCATTGTAGCCACCTTCAAAATCGTTTAAGAGAATTTTACTGGCATCAATGGGCACATCACGATCAAAAAAATAATAGGTATGCCTTTGTCTTGAATCGCGATAAAATGATCATAGACAGTGGTGTTTCTAGATACACAGGCTAAAATACCATCGACCCTGTGATTGAACAATGCTTTAGTATCGAGTATTTCACGATCAATACTTTCATTGGATTGGTAAATGATAATATTATAACCACTGGAATAAGCGATGTCTTCGATGCCACTGATGACTGTGGAAAAGAAATAATGCACTAGCTCTGGTAAAATCACGCCAATCGTGTTAGTCTTGCTGTGACTTAAACTTAAGGCTAGGGCATTGGGTTTATAATTGAGTTCCTTGGCTAATTTTTGTACGCGAGCTCTGGTTACTGCACTGATTTCAGGACTGCCTCTAATAGGCGCGTGAAACCTTACTGGTCGCGATGTTCAATTCTCGAGCTAAATCTTTAAAGGTGACGTTTGCTTCATTAAGATTTATCATTGTATAATTGAGAGAGGCATCAGGTACATAAAATATCAGGTAAGTACATGACTCCACAAAGGTAATCGATATCAATTATACGGAATATTGGAGGATTTTAAATTTACTGATTTCTATAAAAAAAACTTTCTAACCAGCCCATTCCAAAAAAAAGTATGATAATGTAATCGATCACTATAATAAATGTGAATCACTATGATTATCAATGCATGAATTTATTCTAAATTTAAATTATTAAGGATTCAAATCCTTAGCTTTTCTCTTATCATGACCTAATTTGATTATATGACTTATTTACGAAGTATTTTACTCCTTACCTTTTTTGCTTTATCATCCGTAATGAGCAGTGCTCAAGATTTGAGTAGGGTTGAACCTCCTTTTTGGTGGGCCGGCATGGCCAATCAATATCTTCAGTTGATGATTTACGGGACAGATATTGCAGAGTTAAGTCCACAAATTGATTACCCAGGTGTATCTTTAAATAAAACCACTCAGGTTAAGAATCCAAACTATTTATTCATAGACCTTCAATTGACTGAGGAGGTATTACCGGGAACTTTTGAAATTGAATTTAGGAGAGGTAAAAAGATAGTGCAAATCTATACTTATGAATTGAAGGAAAGAAGAGAAAATTCAGCCCTTCGACAAGGATTTAATTCCAGTGACGTATTGTATCTGATTACCCCTGATCGTTACGCAAATGGCGATCCGTCCAATGATGAAATGCCTAGTTTAAAAGAAAAATCAAACCGCACATTTCTGGGAGGTCGGCATGGTGGCGATATTCAAGGAATGCAGGAACACTTAGATTATGTCGCAGATATGGGATTTACGTGTATTTGGCTCAATCCGGTATTGGAAAATGATATGGCTGAGTATTCTTATCATGGCTATTCGACCACAGATTTTTACAAAGTAGATGCCAGATTTGGTAGCAATGAAGCCTTTCGAAAATTCTCTTTGCGGGCTAAAGAGCAGGGAGTCGGACTGATTATGGACATGATTATCAATCATTCAGGCTTGGAGCATTGGTGGATGAAGGATTTTCCTATGGATGATTGGGTTAATTATCAAGCTGAGTTCTTGAAAGGGGAGTATCACATCACCACGCATCGAAAGCCCGTCGTTCAAGATCCCTATCGGTCAAAAATAGATGTAAAGGAATTTTCAGATGGTTGGTTTGTACCTACCATGCCAGATTTGAACCAAAGGAATGAATTTATGAGCACTTATTTGCTTCAAAATTCAATTTGGTGGATTGAATACGCCGACCTAAAAGGAATCAGAATGGACACCTATCCTTATCCCGACATGGATTATCTCTCCAAATGGTCTTGCGGAGTGATGAATGAATATCCCAATTTCAATATTGTAGGCGAAGAATGGTACGAACAACCTGCAGTAGTTGCCCATTGGCAAAAAGGCAAGGAAAGTGCTACGGGGCATGATTCATGTCTTCCTAGTTTGATGGATTTCCCTTTACAATCGGCGTTTATTAAATCTTTAAATGATGACAGAGATTGGGATGTATGGGTAGACGTGTATGCTATGCTGGCTTTGGATTTCATATATCCCAACCCAGAGAATTTGGTTGTATTTCCAGATAATCATGATATGAATCGATTTTTCACACAAGTCAATGAAAATTTTGATTTGTTTAAGTTAGGGATTGCCTATTATGCTACCATCAGGGGTATTCCACAGTTTTATTATGGGACAGAAATTTTAATGAGTAATCCAGGAATTGAAGATCATGGATTGATTCGTTCAGATTTTCCAGGAGGCTGGGAAGGAGATCAGGTCAATGGATTCACGGGTGCTGGCTTGACGGCTCAGCAGTTGGAGGCCCAAGAATATATGAAGAAAATATTGAATTGGAGAAAAGGGAGCGAGGCGGTTCATAAAGGTGAATTGATGCATTATAATCCAAAAGAAGGAGTTTATGTATTTTTCAGATATACGGAAAAAGATAAGGTCATGATTATTTTGAACAAAAATAAAACGGCCAAAGGTCTAGATTTTTCTAGGTTTGGCGAGATGATCCAAGCGGATGATCAAGGCGTAGATATTATTTCAAATCAAATGGTAGATTTTTCAAGAGCTCTTCAATTGTATCCTTTATCTGCTATGATTATTGAGTTAAATTGACCAATACTCCCATTTTTTTATCATTGAGTATTTTTTTGAGTTGATTAAACCGGCTTAGACATTGTCGATTTCTTTTTAACTCCGAAGAGATCCTGAATCTGTCAAAGGACGATAATTTTAAGATTTATCCCAATCCGGCAAGCGTAGGAAAGGTATTTAAAGTGATTTCAGATAGGTCCGTGGTCCAACTTTAAATTACGGATCTCAGGGGATCAGTCATTATAAATCGGCCTATTGGGCATCAGAAGGCAGCTATTTATATTTTCAAGTGGATCTCATTATCAAGGGATTCATATGTAGTATCGCTGGTAGATGAAAAGGGCGAGTATCTTTCAAAATTGCTTCAGGTGCATTGAGGCATTTGGGTCTTGATGAGATAAGGATCAATGAGATTAGTTAACTGAATTGAGGTAATGTTCATTAAATTTTAAAATATAAAAATAAAAGCTAATTAAATTAGTATTTACTATTTAAATTAGTATTATGAAAATTGAATCTGGTTATTATAAGATTAAGTTGCGCGGTAGAAGCCTAGATGATCAGTATCATTATTTACGTGTTTTTTATCAAAATAAAATAAAATACCTCCAATTAAGTAACGGAATTCCACAGGAGGCGAGTAGCTATGAGGAGGCCTTATTAAGTTCGTATGAGTTGGTGAAGCAAATCACTCATCGCCATCCCATAGAGGTACGTAATGCAATCATTACGATTTCTTGGCAAGATGAAGACGGCGATCCCTTCCAATTAAAAACAAGAAACATACACGCCTTGAGACGAGTGTTCGAATTGTTTCCTAGGCTGGCCGAGGCCCTCCATGTAGAGATGAAGGAGTCCAAGGACAAGCAATAATTATTTTTTTTTATGTAAAGCACCTCTTATCGCTTTTTCGGACAAAGGATCATCGGGCCAAGTGTGTTTCGGGTAGCGCCTTTTGAGCTCTTTACGAACTTCAAAATAAGTATGTTGCCAAAAACTCATGAGATCACTAGTGACTTGGACGGGTTTGAAACCGGGAGATAACAAATGCAATACTACTTTTACCAATTCTTCATTGATAGTTGGACTTTTTTTCCATCCAAAAAGTTCTTGCAATCTTACCGCTAGAATGGGAGGTGCTCCCGAGGGAAGATAGGCCAACTTGATCGTAGCACCACTCGGTACGAGGATGCTGGGAGGTGCGAGTTTCTGAAGCAGGTCTTGTTGTGTTTTGGTTAGGGTACAGGATAGGATGTCACGCAATTTTAATTTTTTGAGTTCCGCTGGTTTTTTGATACCAATGAGAAACGGAGCGAGCCATTCATTATTGGTTAATAAAAGGGTATTTGTCGAGGTGTCTGGCCAAAGTAGTTCAGGTCTCCATCTCCGAATACTTAGTATTCGATTTTGCCATTGCACAAAGTCGTCATCAAAGTTGAGCAGTTGTTTACCTTCTTTTTTGATAGCATCGCTAATGGCAGCCACGAGATCGGTTTCCGCTGGCTCAGGCAATGGGGTAGACTTTAATGCAATATTTCCAATACGAAGTTCCTGAGTGGCAATTAATCCCCCGTGTTCAGTATCCCAAGTGATGGTTTTTTTTTCTTTGACCAGAGGAGCCAAATCTTTGGGGTTGAGAGGAGCGGCAAGGAATATTTTACCTAATCCCTCTCGAGCATCCATGTGAGCTACGGCCAGCCAAGGCTCATGTGCCAAATCATCTTTATGTCCTACCATAGCATACCTACCATTACTGAGCTGAAATTGGGCGTTATTGCCAGGTCGGGCACAGGCAATACGCTCAGGGTAGGCTTGGACAATAAGGATACCGGTATCATAAGGATCTATGGGCTCAGCACTTTGATCCTTATCAAAAAGGCGTAAGTAGGACTTGGATATTTGGTCAATGCGTCCAAATCGATGACCATTATTATTAAGAGATCGAAACCTCCTAAGCTCCTCAATCCGTAGATTTAGATCTATGCCAATTTCTCGGATCAAGGGATCTCTTTCTTCTAAAAGTGCCGCAATATCTGCCGCCAAGGCTAAGGTATTGTTGGCTTGGGCAAATAACAGCATATGGGCAATACGAGGATGACAGGGCAGTTGATGAATACGCTTTCCCAGTGGGGTAATGCGACCCTTCTCCAGCGCCTCTAACTGATGTAAGAGTTCACTGGCTTGGGCAAGGTTTCCTTTGGGTGGCGGCGTTAGCCAGGTGAGTTCATGTGCATTGGTGATACCCCATGCTGCTAAATCTAAAACCAATGGAGCTAAATCTGAGGCTTCTATTTCTGGGATTCGATGGGCTTGCATTCGATTGTGCGTAGCAAGACTCCACATCCTATAGCAAACACCCGGAGTCAATCTTCCGGCTCGACAGGAGCGTTGATCAGCTGCATCTTTAGAGATGACGATGGTTTCCAAACGAGAAAGACCCGATTTTGTATCGAATCGCGAAGTTCTACCAAATCCGGTATCAATCACAATTTTGATGCCTTCTATAGTGAGACTGGTTTCAGCAATGGAGGTAGCTAGTACTATTTTTCGGCGTCCATTTTTATCTGGAAATAAGGCGGCTCGTTGTGTGTTAATGGGAAGCTGACCATAAAGAGGATGAATTTCAAAATCGCTCAGTTTTGATTTCAATATTTCTTCACATTTCCGGATTTCTCTTTGGCCAGGAAAAAAAGCCAATACATCACCTGGATGTGCTTTTACTGCTTTGGATATAGTATGTGCAGCCATTTCTGGCATCATGCGCTCATCTATATCTCCTGTATAAAATAGCTCTACATCAAAGGGTCTACCCTTACTGATCACCACAGCGGCTTTCAGTAAGTCAGCCAATAAGGGCATGTCCAAGGTCGCCGACATGATCATGATTCGTAAGTCTGGCCGCAAGACTTGCTGCGCCTCTCGACAAAGCGCCAAGGCAACGTCTGCATGGATGCTTCGTTCGTGGAATTCATCAAAAACAATCAACCCCACATCACGCAATTCGTTGTCTGAGTGGAGCATTCTCGTCAAAATACCTTCTGTAAGTACCTCGATTTTAGTTTGTTGACCTATCTTGGTGTCAAAACGAATTCTATAGCCGATCGTACGGCCAATTGGTTCGTCTAATAGATTAGACATTCTCGCGGCAATGGAGCGTACAGCCAGTCTTCTGGGCTCCAGCATAAGAATCTTTTTTCCAGCTAACCATGCTTCATTCATTAGGGCCAAAGGAAGTAAGGTGCTTTTTCCTGCTCCTGCTGGGGCATTTACGATCACGGTGGTGCAGGCATGAAGTTGTTTCTTTACTTCATCAAAAATGTCGGTAACTGGAAGGTCGGTGGAGTAAGGATTGAATATCAAAGAAATAAAGTGGTCTGAATGAATTTTTTAGTAAATTTAATTAATAGACATTCTAGACTTTTGACCCAATGCAGATAATTTTATCTTTTTTGCTGATGCAATCCTTTTTTTACAAGGATCCAGTCTTACCTAAAATTATAGATCGGCCGATATCTTTTGATGGGCAACGCATTGAGTTGACCCTTGAATACTTGGCATCACATTATGGATTAACACAAATAAAACCTACTATTTTACCACGTATGGTAGTGGTCCACTGGACTGCTATCCCCACTATGGAAGCTACCTTCAATACGTTCAATTCTAGTACTTTACCCAATGCTCGAGCGGATATTCAATCCGCGGGTTCATTGAATGTATCCTCCCAATTCTTGGTAGATACCGATGGGACTATTTATAGATTAATGCCTGAAACCACGATGGCACGTCATGTGATTGGATTGAATCATTGTGCGATAGGGATTGAAAACGTGGGACCGGGAGCAGATGGAAAACTAACTCTAGCTCAATTAGAAGCCAATGTGATGTTGGTTACTTATCTTCAGAAAAAGTATCCCATTGAATTCGTTATCGGCCATTATGAATATCAAGATTTTGTCGACCATCCCTTATGGCTTGAAAAAGATGCCAGCTACCGGACCGAAAAGGTTGATCCTGGTGTTGAATTTATGGAAGACTTGAGGAAGCGGATAGATTGATTTAAAAAGAGTACTCAAGTTTACGATTTGAATCAATCATAAAGCAAATATTTTTTTCGCAAATATCTGTACTCAGCTAAATCTTCGGCCCAACTTACTTTGATTTCTTCTTTGCTCAAACCTGCAATGATCTGCTGCATCAATTCATCGTTACCTGCGAGCTGATTAAATGTTTTTTTTCTATTGAAAAAATCAGATCCCATATCGATTAAATGATAGTACTTAATGAGCAGAGAAAGGTTGAACTTGGGTATGGGTTCAGTAGCGGCGAGGTCTTCCCCATAGCAAACCATGTCGAGATGTTTGGGATATACCGACATTCCTTTGATAGATTTGGGAGTGAAACTAAAATCAGTTTTTATTTGTGGAGCACCCAATTGCTGAAAAGGAGCATAAGTACCTCTTCCTATACTTACAACCGTAGCTTCAAAAAGGCAGAGTGATGGATACCACCTCACGGCTCGATCATTGGGGAGATTAGGTGAAGGTTGTATTTTTAAAGCCCAAGGCATTGCATGTGAATAATTTTTTATTTTGATAACTTCAAGATCACATTTTTGGCCCGATGCCAGCCATCCTTCATCATTGATCATTTTGGCTAGTTCACCGATCGTGAGGCCATGCACAATCGGTAGAGGGTGCATGCCGACGAAGGATTTAAATGCAGGTTTTAATACGGGACCATCTACATAGTCTCCATTGGGATTAGGTCGGTCGAGAACGATCATTTCTTTATTGTTTTCTGCTGCCGCCTCCATGACATAATGCAAGGTGCTTATAAATGTGTAGAAGCGGGCGCCGACATCTTGAATATCAAAAATAAGGATGTCAAGATCTTTCAATTGCTCAGAACTTGGTTTTTTTTGTTTGCCATAAATCGAAATGATAGGCAATCTTGTTGACTGATCTATGTTGTCATAGATGGTGGCACCATCTTGCATATCGCCCCTAAATCCATGTTCAGGAGCAAAAATTTTCGTTATTTGAATACCTAAACTCAATAAAGTATCTACTAAATGTCGGGATCCAATGGTAGAAGTTTGATTGACTATGAGCCCCACCTTTTTGTTCTGCAAAAGGGGCAGATAGGCATCGAATTGTGCGGCACCTACTTCTGGCTTTTTATTAATAACCATGCCATCACCCAATTTAAAATAGGAGTTCACCGTTACAGGCAAGGTACCTGAGGCCACACCATCTCCTAAAAAAAGCTGGGTCATAGCAGCTTGAGTAGCTGGATTATTCTGGTAGCCTATGACCAAATCTGATGCTTGGTGAAGGGTGTTAAATTGATTCAAGGTATACGGATTCCCAAACCAGCCGATCATCACACGGGGGTCCTGTGCTAGTTCGTTGACAAAGGTCAAATTTTGGTTTGATATTTTCATTTGACCATAGGGACGAGGACCTGACTGGATGACACCGAGGTATATGCACTCGAAATCTTCTAGTTTTTTTTCTATTTCATTGATTTGCTCTTGGGTTGCTTTCTTGGGGAGGTAAAAGTGGTTTTTAAAGCCTAATCGCATCGCCTCTTTTTGGAACGGTGCTATTGTATTAGTATTGATAGACAAAGTGGCTATTTTACCCTCTATTGGCAATCCCAAGAATTGTCTTTTTAATACTGTTAAGGAAGCCTTGGCCAAAGTATTATTTAAGTCTCTTGCTGTCTGATTATTGATATCTAGAATGAGATTTTCTGATTTGTGAAAGAACTTTTTGTGAAGCCCAAGTTTGTACTTTTGATGTAAAATACGTCTACACTTTATCTCAATTTGATCGGTGGTAAGGCTTCCTCCTTTAAGGGCGTCTTCAATTTTCGTAATGGATGCGCTGATATTTAAAGAAAATTCAATGATGTCATTTCCGGCCAAGTATGCCATTAACTCAGGTTCACCCAAATCATGTCCCGAGGTAACCCCCTTCATATTCATGGCATCGGTAAAGACCATTCCTTTAAATCCCATTTCTGTTTTCAATAGGTCAGTGACTATTTTTTTAGATAAGGTGGCGGCCTGTTTGGGTGTAGCATCTAAGGCGGGAACATTTATGTGTGCCATCATGATACCCGTAACATCTTCCTGGATAAGTTTCCGAAAAGGATAGAGTTCGATACTGTCCAATCGTGCTCTTTCGTGCTCAATGATCGGCAAACCATAATGTGAATCTATTTGTGTATCCCCATGACCTGGGAAATGTTTCGCTACAGCCATGATACCGGCCGCTTCCAGGCCCTTCATGTAAGCTATTGATTTTTGGGTTACACGTGTGCGACTTTCTCCAAAAGAACGATAATTAATGACTGGATTAAAGGGATTATTATTGATGTCAATGACTGGGGCAAAATTAATGTGCAGACCTAATCGGCGCATTTGAAGGCCGATTTCAAATCCCATATCATAAATAAGATCATCATCCGCTAGGGCCCCAAGAG
>Ga0206127_1001352_pt1 | contig 27027 bp, 19 predicted proteins | sample Helgoland_Spring_6_FD_148646 | JGI IMG/M metagenome (GOLD analysis project Ga0206127, IMG submission 148646) | Pelagic subsurface seawater microbial communities from Kabeltonne, Helgoland, North Sea - Helgoland_Spring_Bloom_20160419_1 | ecosystem: Environmental > Aquatic > Marine > Epipelagic ...
GATTGGTACCACGAGTGGGGTGGCGGCAGGTTTAGCGGCTACAGATCCCAAATTGGTACCTTATGGTGCGTTGACGGCTACTTTTTATACAGGAATTGGCGTCTTACTATGTCCTTCGGTTTTTTACCTTTTCATGGTTTATTTATTGTGATCGTCTGATAGGTCAAGAAGGTGATTCGTTGGGAAGGCCTCGTAACGGCAAGTCATAAAAGATGCAGATTGAATCGGCAGAACTTGATAACTCAATAGCGATGGCACTATGTGGCTCGTTTCTTTCCTAAAGACAAAGTTAGCCCCTAGGAGAGAATTAAACTTACTTTACATAATATATTAATTAAAGAGAATTCACAAATATGACGGACCCACATCAGCATTTTTCTCAACTGCTTGAACTCCTTAAAATAGAGCGCCAGGAAGATAGAGATCAATATGAGGCTAAAACTCGTAATAAATCAATAGATCAACGTAAGTCCGATGGAATTACTTGTTATCCACTGCATTTCAAAAGTTTTAAGTTGGGGATAGGGGATCATTGCATTTTAACCTTCGGTTATGTGCCAATGAAGGGAAAACGACATATGTTTCAAGTGGGTGTTTCGTCCAGCCTTTTCGTAAATAAAGATCAAAAAACACATTCATGTCAGGGCATTATATCCATGGTGAAGCCCGATGAGATTGCTATTATGCTCAGTAGAAATGAAGCACCAAAATGGCTTGATAAGGGGAAAATAGGATTAGATTTACTCTTTGATGAAGCTACTTACGATCAAATGGAAAAAATGCTCGGGGTCTTAATGGATAATACCACAGGGAGAACGGCAGAGATGATTCAATATACATTGGGCAATGCCCGTCCTAGGTTTGAGGGATTACAGGGAATAACTTATCCAGATTTGAATATCAGTCAAAATGAAGCCTTAAACCAAGTCAATGCAGCAAAAGACATAGGCTTGATTCATGGCCCCCCTGGCACAGGTAAAACAACTACCTTGGTGACATGTATCAGACATGTTTTACAAACAGAAAAACAAGTACTGGTCTGTGCACCTAGTAATTCGGCAGTTGACTTAATCGTTGAAAAACTCCATCAAAAACAAGTGCCCGTTACAAGGCTAGGTCATCCGGCTCGGGTGACTGAGGAGATAGAAAAACATACTTTAGATGCGCAAATTACCCAAAATCCGCTGTTCAAAGAATTAAAAAAAATAAGAAAAAAAGGAGAGGAGCTTAGGCGACTGGGGAAGCAGTATAAACGCAGCTTCGGTCGAGTAGAGGCCCAAGAACGTAAATGGATGTTGCAAGAAGCTAGATTTTTAAAAGCTGAGGGGCGGCGATTGGAAGATCAGATGGTCGAAGACATCTTAAATACGGTTGCTGTGATTGCGTGCACTTTGGTAGGTGCTAATAATCAACGTATTTCTAGCATTCGGGTTAAAACCGTATTTATTGACGAATCTTCGCAGGCGTTAGAGCCTGCTGCATGGATAGCGATCAGTAAAGCTGAGCGCGTCATTATGGCGGGAGATCATCTGCAATTGGCACCTACCGTTAAATCTAAGGAAGCGCTTGCTAAAGGATTTGGGAATACTATTTTTGAAAGATGTATCAATGCTTATGATATTGATGTAATGCTTACCCAACAGTATCGCATGCATCCAGAGATCATGGCGTTTTCCAATCAATATTTTTATCGAGGCTTATTGACGTCCGACGCTTCTATTTTGGAGCGACCGTTAAAGTTTGAAAGGACGACTGAGTTTATAGATACGGCGGGTTGCGGATATGAGGAGGCATTGAATAAAGAAACCTTAAGTACTTTTAATCCTGAAGAAGCTAGTTTTACGATTAATCAGTTGAAAGGAATCGTTGCGAGTCATGATCAGTCAGAAAATTACAGTTATGCCATTATTGCTCCCTATAAAGCTCAGGTAGAATTATTAAGATATTTTTTGAGTGAACTTAAATATCCACCTGCCTTATTAAAACGAATAAGTATCAACTCCGTGGATGCTTTTCAGGGTCAAGAAAGAGACATTGTTTTGATTTCTCTGACTCGAAGTAATGCTCAAGGCATTATAGGATTTTTGTCAGAAGAAAAGCGCATGAATGTAGCCATGACACGTGCCAAATATAAGCTTTTGCTTATTGGAGACTCGGCGACTTTGAGCAGACATAGTTTTTTCGATAAATTAATCCAACATTACCAAGCGCAGAATCATTATAGAAGTGCTTTTGAGTTTCTTTATTGAGTGTTTTCATCATTACCTGATATTAATCTGGCGCATACTTTTGGTAAAAGAAGTTTGTACTGCTTCCTGATTCAGATGTTTTTGGTTTTTAACCACCCATTGACCGTTGATCAAAGTACCCATCAAATCGTTGGATTGACCTGAATAAACTAAGGTAGCCAAAATGTTTTCGGGTTTTGATACGGATATTAATGGAGTATTGGCATTTAAGATGACTGCGTCTAAGCGCTGACCTACAGTAAGGAAATTTGATTTTTTTTCTCCCATGGCTGTTCTTCCATTGTGCCAAGCCATGTCCACGGCAAATTTTCCAGCATCTCCTTGATATTCAGAAGTGAACTGTGCACGATCATGAGTTTTGGTACGTTGACCGTAATCAAGTATTCTGAGTTCTTCTATGGGATTGAGATTGATTTGACTGTCGGTACCGATGGACCACTTACCTCCTTGATTTTGAAATGCTTTGAGTGAGAAAAGACCATCGCCTAGATTACCTTCTGTAGCAGGACAGAGCACGACCTGTGCTTGGCTCGCAGCAATTCCTTTGACTTCTTGAGGATTTAAATGAGTACAATGAATGAGATGAAATCGTCCATTCAAAACGCCCTGATTTAACAACCATTGGGCAGGTCTTTCTCTGTAAAAATCAACACATGCGTCTACTTCCTTCAGCTGTTCGGCGAGATGTAAATGGATCGGAGCATCTGTGGGCCCTTCTTTAAAAATACGTTCTATGGAATTTTTATCGGCAGCTCTTAACGAGTGGATGCCAAAACCCATTTGGGCATTTTCATAATATTTGATGGATGCAGTAGAGGCTTCCAATAGGCGAAAATAATCATCAACATCTTTACTTAAGAATCTTCTTTGATGGGATTCTGCAGGCAGGCCAAACCCTCCTTTTTGATAAAAAATGGGGATCAAAGTAATATGAATACCTGCGGTTTTTGCTGCTGAAATCAATCGCTCTCCTAGTTCGCTTATATGGGCATAGGGTAGGCCTTTATCATCATGGTGTAAATAGTGAAATTCAGCTACCGAGGTGTAACCGTTACGAAGCATTTCCACATAAAGCATGGTGGCTATGGATTCTAATTGTTCAGGATTGACAGATAGGGCCACCTCGTACATGGCATGTCGCCAAGCCCAAAAATCATCTTTACGAGATCGGTGTCTATGTATTTCCGCCAAACCAGACAAAGCATACTGAAAGGCATGTGAATGGGCATTTTGAAATCCGGGCAAAAGGTAGCCGTCAATATACTCATCGGAGGTGCCGTTTGAATGAATTTTGGTAATTTTTCCATTAGAATCGATGGTTACGAATGGATTCAATAACCAACTTTTTTGTTGTAAAATACCTTTTACTTGATACGTTTTCATTGCGATGTTATGAAGTAATATTTTTCAATTAATTAGGTACAATTTTCATTCAAGTTCAAATTATATTTCACCCGTAAGTAAAGCAATGCTCATTAAAATACCGTTATAGAATGCATGAAATAGGATGCTCCATATCAATCCAAACCTAACACGTAGATAACCTAAATTGATGCCAATTAAGATTTGAGGAGCTACGAGGATAGGTGCGAGTAAATAGATATTTAGGGAGGGCTCAAAATTCATGATATGCATGAGTCCGAATGCCACAGCCATAAGATAAAAAATCCATCCGTAAAATTTATCCCAAACTTTTCGAGCTGTTTTAAGAAGGCTTCTTTTTTGACCTAAGTGAAGGGCTACCCCTATATGGATGCTCCATAAGATCAAAAAGTTAGATCTGAACTTTAAAATCAATCTAAACATTACTTCTTCAAAAAGAGGCGCCACTATCACGGCAAAAAGGAAGATCAATACAGGTTCCATTTCTTGGAAAATTTTCTGTAAACTATGCATATCCTCTTCCCATAGACCTAATTGTTCCAATCCACCGATGAGAGACATCAGCACCAAAAGGGGAGGTATTTGGATCAAAAAGAGGGCCAAACAAGTGCCTATTTTTATTTGAAGAGATGTATTATCCTTACCTAGTTCGGTTGGTTTTTTGATAAAATCCCAAAGAGCATGAAAGGTCATTACAATTACATCAGACATGTGAGTTTAAAATAGTTTTTATAACGATTTTTGAAGATTGATCTGATGATCGATCCATTTGCCTTATCATGATTGTGGATGGCAAAATAGATACCAAATCAATGTGTTTGATTATAGTGGTTTAAAGATAATACTTAAAACAGTTTTAACGGAGATAATGAAAGGACAAGATACATCAGGGCGAGGATTAATGATTTTTCAGACTTATTACATTACATAATTACTAACTGAAAGACTAAATAACTCAAATGCTAAGTTGGTTGATGATGATCGCTCACTTCATTTTAAAGTAATGTAATATTTCATTATGGAGGCGAGGCCTCATTTTTTTTGAATAAAAGTCAAGGAGAATATTTTTAATAAATAAACACATTGAGTTTGAAATCATACAAACGTGTTTAGCTTGTGATCTCAAACAATTTAAAACTATTATTTCTTACCAATATGAAAAAATTAATTTTACCAATACTTGCGCTACTTTTCTTAACCTTTTACTCTTGTAGCGATGACGACGCAATTGTAGACGGTATCATTCTTGATAGGGGTTCCGTTACTTTCACCCTTGACGGCGAAAGCAAAAACTTCACTTTGCTTAATTCATTTACTATTGATGATACAGATACCACTGTATTATTGGCCTTTGGAGATTCTGATGCAGAGACACTGGGTATCGTTTTTGATTTACCTACGAGCTTTCCGTCAGAGCTTGGAGATGAAGCAATTGGTACTTACTCTGTTGATGAACTATCTTATGGAGCTATTTCGGGTCTTGTGGGATCTATAGAACTGAACATCAGTAGTTACGAAAATGATGTAATGTCAGGAACTTTTTCAATGACTGGGATCAAAACTTCAGAAGATATTGCTGGAAGGGATTCAGTTATTGTGACAAATGGTATTTTCACAAACATACCAACATCAGGTTTATAATAGATAGAGCAACAGAGCTACATAAAAAGACCTTGGACAAATGTTGTTCAAGGTCTTTTTATGTGACTCATATTTTATCTTCTTTCGTTTAGGTTATTTTTTCAGGCTCGACTTACTTTTAGATCACGAGTAAGCCCAATTCTTTTATCTTTTTCATAGAGGGATTATTATAGAATTCTTCAAAATCACCCAATTGATGAGACTTGAAATCATTTTTAAAATCTTGATAGGTTGTTTTTTGATGATGCGCTGAAGGCATCAGATCAGTCAATGTATGGTTCAGCCATTGAGCGGTTTTCAAGTCAAAGACTAGGGTATCTTCATCGGATTTGGTTACCAGTGATAGTTGAGAAATCTCCATCCCATCCTTTTTAACAACGTTATATTCAGGTTTTGCACCCATCCAAATGAGCTGTGATGCCGCAGTGGGTCGTTTCTCCGGATTCTTTTCAATTTCTTGTAGGATAAAGTGAGGAGGAATGGATGTGGCTGGAATCTTGAAGTCGAACCATTTGGAGAGGGCCAAATCAAAGCCTGCACCATTCATATAGTTATATAATGAAACTCGAAGGCCCTCACCAAATAAGCTATGATCAGCTCCCAGAGGATCTTCATGCCTTAAATCATTTTTGGCAAAACCCAAGTGTTCGGGACCTGAAAAACTGACCCCAAATCCAGTAGGATCTAGACCTACTGGTGCATGCGCTGTCATGGCAAACTGATGCCAAAATCCGGATTGTATGATGCCGTTTTCAAATAGCTGACGTACCATTTCCAATGAATCAACGGTTTCTTGTACGGTTTGTGTAGGAAAACCATACATTAAATAAGCATGAACCATGATGCCGGCATCGGTGAAGTTCCTCGAGACTTTGGCAACTTTACTTACCGTAATACCTTTTTTCATTTTGGCCAGTAATCGATCCGAGGCTACTTCAAGTCCTCCGGAAACGGCAATACATCCTGAAGCTTTTAATAGGCGACATAGTTCGTCGGTGAATCGCTCCTCAAACCGAATATTGGTCCACCAAGTCACATTCATTTTACGTTTGATCAATTCAAGGGCTAATTCTTTCATGATCGAGGGGGGTGCAGCCTCATCGACAAAATGAAAACCGCTTACCCCGGTTTGATTAATCAAGGTCTCCATACGGTCACAGAGTATTGTGGCACTTATGGGCTCATAATTTTTGATATAATCCAATGAAATATCACAAAATGAGCATTTTTTCCAATAGCATCCATGCGCCATGGTCAACTTATTCCAACGACCATCGCTCCAAAGTCTATGCATGGAATTGGTTACTTCGATGACTGATAAATAATCATTCAATAAGAGGTCTGAATAATCAGGAGTACCGGTTTTATGGAATGAGATATCTACATCGGTACTGCCGTTGACGTATTGTACTTTTTGATTGACCAAGCAAAAGGTTCTTTTCAACTGCTCAATAGATTTTTTCCCAGCTAAATGTTCTATGATATTTCTCAAGGGCCTTTCTCCATCATCTAAGCTGATGAAGTCCAAGACCTCAAAAACTCGAGGATCAGAGAGGGATCTAAGTTCGGTATTAGGGTAGCCACCTCCCATAGCGATTTTAATTTTTGGATAATTACGCTTAACAAATTGTCCACATCTTAGGGCACTGTATAGGTTTCCAGGAAAAGGAATAGAAAAACAAATTAGCGTCGGATGTTCTTTTTTGATGAGCCCATCCAGTAATTCGATGGTGAGGGTATCAATGATGGTAACTGGCTCTTGTAACTTCGAATGAAGGGTATCATAAGAGGATGCTGACATCCCTAAACGCTCGGCGTATCTACTGAATCCAAAATAGGGATCTACAGCCTCATTGATTAAATCACCTAGGTCTTCCAAGTACAAAGTAGCCAAGTATTTGGCTTTATCTTGTACCCCTATAGCACCAAAAGACCATTCTAAATCATCTATTTGTTCGAATCTACTGGCTTCAGGAAGGAAAGATCTTTCGCAAATGGTAAATGCCAAAGTTGGATTTTTATGTTGCAAAAAAGTGATGACTTCTTCTATGATTTGAACATAGTTATGTTCTAGCCTAATGATTCTCAATATGTTATTTGAGAGGTTTTGTTGCTTCTTTGCTTGAGTAAATATTTGCTTCAAACCCTCTTTAGAAAAAAGGCGCAAAATTACTTCAATACCCAAATCGGCTTGAAATGATGGGATGCCTAGCGTATTTAGATAGCCTTTGATGTAGGTAGTCGCAGGATAAGGGGTGTTGAGTTGTGTAAATGGAGGGGTAATTAATAATAACTTTGTCTGGCTCATGATCTTTGCAAGATCGGTAAAAGAACGCTGTTTTTATTTTTTTAACGAAGATTCATCGTTGTCTTCGAAAAAAATTATTATTCTTCTGAGAGCGGCTTACGTTTTCAATCCATTGATCTTACAAAATTGAGAATACACAAGATATTTAATGGTTCAACGCAACTCGAATTTTATGATATATATCACTGTTTTGATAAAATCCCGAAAACTGAGCTGATTGAGGACCAAAAGCTAAAACAGGGATCAAGGAAGCGCTGTGGCCCGCAGTTGAAAATGTGGGTACAATGACATTATAGTCATGCTCATCTTCACCTTTCGAATTTTGTCCGGTGACCTTAGCTGAGAGGGTAAATCCTCCCGTTTCATGATCTGCGGTAACAATGACTAAAGTATTACCCTTTTTTTCTGCATAATCCAAGACTGAGCCTACCATTTGATCAAAGTCCAATAATTCTGTGATCAGGTATTCAGTGTCATTGTCGTGGCCGCCCCAATCAATTTGAGAGCCTTCTACCATTAGGAAAAAAGGTGAAGCCTTTTCTTCAAAATAATTCAACGCCTTTTGTGTGGATTCCTGTAGAAAATTACCCCGACCCTCAATCATTTTGGGCATATCTTCTTCTCCTAATAGGAAGGCATGTCTCATGCTTCCATCTATCTTTTTTTCAAGATGGTCAGTATGGACCTCAAACCCATTGGTTTTGAGTAGGTCTAGAATGTTTTTACCATCTTTCCGGTTTTGGAAAAACTTCAATCCACCACCGGCAAAAAAATCAATGGGTGAGGTAGCCATTTGTGCGGCTATTTGCTCTTCCCAATCTCTGGAGGCAACATGGGCATAAAATGAGGCCGGTGTCGCATGGGTGATGGAGGAGGTAGCAATGAGCCCTGTTTGGTAATTTTCTTTAGAGAGTAATTCGACGATATTCTCTACGGGTTGCTTATCCATGTCAACACCAATGGCCCCATTATATGTTTTGATACCCGAGGCGAAAGAAGTGGCTCCCGCAGCAGAATCTGTGATCTTTGAATTTACCGCAATCACATTACTCAAGCCAATCGTTTTGAAACGTGCAAAATTGGGTAGCTGATTGCTAAAATAAAAACTTGAAGAAAGTTGACTGAGTCCCATGCCATCCCCAATTAATAAAATAATATTGAGTGGTTGATTGGCCTTCATCGCCGGTTTTTCTATTAATTTCGGTGGGGTTCCTTCACAATGACAGGTCAATAAGAGGAGAACTAAAGCCATCCAAATGTTGCGTATTTTCATTTTTTTTTTCACTAGTTGTAATTTATTACAAATTTCATTAATTCAGGCGACTTAAGTTTTAATCCCTTATTATCATTTAAGTATTTTCCTATCTTATCGGAAATATGAGTAATTTAACTGGAGATGCATTCTGATTTGTATTCAAGGACATTAATGTTCTTTACTTTTTGGATGAAGGGTATTTCAAAGTGAGCAATTTCAACTTTTACCCCTTGAATCATCTTTTGTGATCTTTCAAAATCATTTTTAAGCGAAAAAAGTGAATTGAATTGGGACTTTAATCTCCAAGAGGGGTTTGCTTAAGGGCTCCTTCAAATGCCTCGAAAAATTGATTTACATTATGGATGGTAAAACAAAGAGGTGGCTTTAATTTCAAAACATTGTCTTTGGGCCCATCTGTACCCGTGAGGATGAGGCGCCTTTTTAATTCATTTTTTATTTTTGAGGCATAGGCCGTCGCCGGTACTAAAGTGGTTGGATGGACGAGTTCTAGCCCCAAAAAGAGTCCTTGATTTCTAACATCTCCAATCTGAGGATAATGAAGGGCCATACTTTTGGCACATTCGTCGAAATAATTACCGACTTTTGTTGCATGCACCTGTAAATGTTCACGTTCAATCACATCGAGTACGGCATGAGCTATTTGCATGGAGACGGGATTGCCTCCAAAGGAACTGAAAAATTCCATCCCATTATCAAAAGATTCACTCAATGCCAAAGTAGAGACCACCCCTCCTATGGGATGTCCATTTCCCATGGGTTTTCCAAGTACGACCAGATCAGGTACGATATCATAAAGTTCATAGCCCCAGAAGACACTGCCCATGCGACCAAATCCTACTTGTACCTCATCAGAGATACACACAACCCCTTTTTGCTTGAGATAAGGGTATAAGGTTTGTAAATAACCACGGGCAAGGGGTACTTGCCCGCCACAACCTGATATAGGTTCAGCAATAAAGGCCGCTGGAGTTATCCCTTGTGCCAATAAATTATCAATGATGGCAATGGCTTCTAACGCATAGGCCTTACCAGAACTTTGCAAGCCTTGGTAGATTTTTGGTAAGGGGAGTACAGTTATATTTTCATTTACGTCATTGCCTCCTTTTCCATCAAATTTGTAAGCGCTGATATCGATTCCCATACGCGTGTGCCCATGATAGCCATCTGCCAATACTAAAATATGCTTATTGGAAGTATGATTTTGAGCCATGCGAATCGCCAAATCTGAGGCTTCGCTGCCAGAATTTACAAATATTACCTTATCGAGGGCATGGGGAAAATACTTCAAAAGTCTTTCGCTATAGCTCATAAGGGCCTCATATAAGTATCTGGTATTGGTGTTCAGTTTATTGATTTGCCTTGCTGCCGCTTGAGTGACTTCCGGATGGCAATGTCCGACATGTGGGATGTTATTGTAGGCATCTAAATAGGTATCCCCATTGGCAGCATACATATACTGAAAGGCGGCAGAAGTCATGTGAATGGGATCGTCAAAACTTAGACTCAGGGCACTGCTAAGATATTTTTTTCTTTTAGAAATAAGTTTAGATAAAGAATTTAGCTGTGGAAAGTCAAGAGGTTTCATGAGACTGTTCCTGAATAGCATAGGATTTATTTCAAGCCATTTGGACAATAAGGCCCAAGCTTTATGTTCAGTTACAAAAATATAATCTTCCGTATTACCTTGAGATCGTTCTTTGTTTGAACTGATGACGCTCACGCACAATCGTGCAGGGATCAGATAATAAAGGAGCTCAATTTCTTTTTCATCAAGTTTCTGTATTGAAAGATAACCTTCTATCAAAGCAATCGCTCTGATAAGTGGGGTAGGTGTATCCAGGAGTAAGTAAGCCATAGCAATGGCCAGATCACATATTTTAGGGGCATAACATAGATCACCGAAATCTATGATGCCTTTGATTTCGTCATCTGAAACCAAAACATTCCAATCGTTTAAGTCATTGTGAATGATTTGTTTTGGAAGCTTTCGGAGTGAATCAGCACAGACTTGCTTGTATTGTTCTAAAAAATAATTGACTATTTTTCGCTGACTGGGATCAGAAATTAGGTTTATATCCTCAACGCTATCGAGACAATTCATTAGATTCCATTTGTGATCAAACGCTTCGATTTCTATCGCTCTGTAGGAGCATAAAGCTTGATGTGACAACGCAATTATTTTCCCAAAATTGAAGCTCAATTCAGGTGTAGCCTCAACATCTTTGAGAAAGATACCATTGATAAAACAAAGCATTCTAGAGAAACTACCATCAGGATAGGTAATGAGTTTGTCGTAAGAAGGACTTGAAACTTTTATGGGCAGCTGTGCTGATAAATGAGCCATGATTTTATTTTCAGCTTCGATTCTTTTGAAGCTTTCAGCATCCATATGATGTTTGACAAGATACGTTTGTCCACTAAGATCTTCAACTTTATAATTGGCACTGCCATATCCTGCCAAGCGTATTATTTTGGTGGGCGAGACAGGATAGGGTGCGAATAGGTCAAAATTGCTCATTATTTAAAAAAAAAGATCATTTTAAAGGTTTTTCAAATCAGGGTAGCATTTTTATTTCCCTATTCATCCATCCATCCATCCATTCTTCGACCGATTTATATCACAGGTAAATCCCTCCTGGGTATCATTTATCGGTATTTATTGAAAAGGATTTGAATGGAATCATCCATAGATTTGTAAACATCACCCGACCGAATCATTTCATCTACAGGATAACTGCCAGTAAATTTATAATTATTACAGCTGTTGAGGGAAAGAATCTTACCATCACTGGATCGTACCATTACCCACATAAATCTTCCATGTAAAAAGGAGAAAATAATTTTAGGATAGCTTCTGCCTTGGGTTCTCTCAACAATGATTTTTTGATAGGCTTCGAAGGGGACAAACGTATAAAGGTTTACCAGTGACCTATCAATTTGAGGGGCTTCCTCTTCCTTAAAATAATCTTCAAGAAGGCTGTATTTTGTCTTTCTTAAGGCTTTAATGTTATCCTTTACATTCCAAAACTCATCAATTGGAACACCTGCAGCAGCACTCTTGAGTAGATGCCGCAATTGTTGACATAAAAACACATAATCGTGTTTGCCCAAATTACCATTGGCAAAGGTAATGATTGTGGCTATTTTTTCTTTTTTACCATCAAAAACACTTAATTTATGTTCATGGTATTCTAGTTGAATTTGTTCGTAATTAAAATTTGCTAACGCATCTTTCTGTTCTGGGGTAGCTTCATTTGAAGCACCTAAAATCCATTGTTCCATGCTTCCGTTCGCATATGCCGGGAGTGATTTTATTTGTTTTCCTAGCGATCCAGTTTGTGTGAGAATGGCATATTTTTGAGTTTTTGATTTCAAAAGGGCTTTTATACCTTTGGGAAACATAAATTTAACGTTTTTACTGGGCCAGTATTCTTGAAATGTTTCTTTCAAGACTTTGTTCAATGCTATTTCAACTTTGGAGCTTTCGGGGAGCAGTTGGACGATCAATTCCTTACTATTGACAAGTGCGGCCACCTCTTGGTCAGGGTACAAGTACTGGGCCTGCGCGGAAAAAAGAAGAAGTGAAAAAAGTAAGGGGAGCGTATTTTTCATAGTTGAAAATTAAGTAATTAAACTATGATCTCCATAGGGAGGGTACATTTTTTATTTGCACTTTCCAAAGCAATTTCTATGATTTTAATAGTATTCATGGCATCTTTTGGATCTACCAATAAGGCTTCATTTTTGACCAATGAATCATATACATTTTGATAATAGATTCGGAAGTCTCCAGGAGGGGAGACTATGGTTTCTGTTACGTCTTGTTGGTTTACTAACAAACTTAGTTTACCCGAATGTTCGATAGGTTCCTGACCCCAATTTGACTTGCTTATGGGGGTCAGACCTGCCGTAAGATCTCCTTCCTGCACATCAAGCCCAAATTTTTCAAAAGTACCATTCATTCCATTTAATTTAAAAGCAGGACCTGGAATTTTGACTAACATACTTGACCTTAAGTTTACTTTTAGTCCAGGATAATCAAGTTTTAACTCGAAATAGTCATTGGCTTTACCTCCCCGTTGATTTCTTAAGTCAGCAGTAATAAATTCAGGAAGCCCAAAAAACACGATCGCTTGATCAATCAAATGAGAGCCTAAATCATAAAGAATACCTGATCCAGGTACGGGGTCTTCTCTCCAATTCCCATTGAATGAATTTCTGAAACGATCAAAATTCATAGTTACCTCTACGATCTTACCAAGACGCTGAGTATGTATGATTTTTTGTACTGCTAAAAAATCTGAAACGAATCGACGGTTTTGATAAACAGAGAGGAACAAGTTTTTAGACTTTGCCAGCTGGATTAAATCTAAAGCTTCTGCACTGGTGACTGTGAAAGGTTTGTCGACCACCACATTTTTACCCGCGAGAAGGGCTTTTTTAGCTAATGGATAATGAAATTCATTGGGTGTAACAACAATGATCAGATCGATTTTTGGATCTTTAATAATCATGTCTGAATGATCAAATATTGCTACTTTTGGGTACCTCTCTAAGGCTTGCTTACACCAAAAAGGGTTGGTCGTACGAATAGATTTAATATTAAAACCAGAAACGCAATTAATTATTGGCGCATGAAAGACTTGACCTGCCATACCATAACCCAGCAGGCCCACATTGATAATTTTCATAGATGATGGATTTTAAATATCATTTAGCAAAAAGCTGTGATAAATTTTTAAATGCCTTAAATTCTAATACATTGCCAGAGGGGTCTTTGAAAAACATTGTGGCTTGCTCTCCAGGCTGGCCTTCAAATCTCACATAGGGTTCAATAAGAAAATCAATTGAATGACTTTTGAGCCTCTCAGACAAATCTTTCCAAAGAGTCATCTCCAAAACAACTCCAAAATGGGGGATGGGAACCTCATGACCATCTACTGGATTATGATTTTCTTTGTCAGACTTAGCGGATGGTGCTATTTCATGTATCACCAGTTGATGACCATAAAAATCAAAATCGACCCATTGCTTATCACTGCGACCTTCAGAGCACTTTATGATATCTCGATAGAAAGTTCTGGCAGCTGCTAAATTTTTTACAGAGATAGCTAGGTGAAAAGGAGATAAATTAGACATAAGTGGACGTTGTTATTTTTGGTTTAATAAGTAAGACAATTAAGAATAAATATATAATCTATATTTTACAAATATGATTTAAACTTCATATAAGTGTCAAATTTTGGTAGACGACTAATTTTGGTAATTTCAAAGTACGTATTCAAATTGAGCTGCAGTTTGACAGACCATGTGCACAATTTCTTCTAAATGTTCTTTTGTGAGGTTTTCTTTCCAGCGATTTATTTTGTTACTATGGTCTTGGTTAGCATAAGGTCTAGAGGTCAGAGCTTCGATGAAATCTTCATTATTGTTGTTTTGGACCCTTCGATTCCATGATTTTAATTCTAGATTATGCAATTCTGGATCAATTTCCAATTGTACGCAGATTTCCCTAGAAAATTTTGACGAATCCATTACCAAATTTTAAGTTTGGTAACCGTTGCAATTTTTTTGACGGATGCAAACCCGATGGAATTGATATAGTTCCAGTGGTGCGCATATTTTTTTAACAAGCGTTTTTGCATCCAATCTTTGTAGCCAGGAGGTTGAGGATGATGACCCCATGTTTTTGAAATCCCTACTCTCAGAGAGCAAATGGCGTCTGAGGGGTATCGGACCTGCCAATAAATTTTAATATTGGGAATTCGCCCCACTAATACGTCCAAGGGAAAAGATAATCCAGGCGTATTTTGATATTTTCTGTTTTCTCTAGGTATTTTTAGAAGCAATGGGCTTGGAAAAGTCTTTGTTCAGATACAGGTTAAAATCCATTTCGCTGTAACAGGTATGCGTACTGAAATGGTTAAAAAGTTCGCCGAAAATAGAAGTACCAGATCTTCCGAACTCCAAGATTAATACATGTTTATACATTTTATTTTTTAAGATCACCCACAATCAGTTTTCCATGATACTCGGTCACTCCTAATAGTTCTTTCATAGCAGTCAAGTTGAGATCGTTTATTTTGCCGGCTGCAATGATTTTTATATGTTGACTGTGGGTATCCATATTCCGAATAACAGATGCACCTTGTTCAGCAGTGGGTGCACCGCCAGAGGTGAGAATGTGGGTAATGCCCTTGATGGCGGCCAAAGTTTGGGTAGCAACAACAGGATTCGGAGTAAGGTCAATGGCTTTATGGAATACAAAGTTCAAGCCTTCTGCTGCTTTTGCAATTTTCTCAGCGGTGGGAATATCAATGGTAAAATCCACCAATAAGGCACCAAAAACAATTCCTTTAATGCCCAGTTTTTTGTAGGCATATATGGTCTCAATCATGGTCTCAATTTCATGAGGCAAGTATTGAAAATTAATGGATCGAGGCCTGATCATCACGTGGACTGGAATTTTAAGAGCAGACAGCGTTTTTTTTGTCAATTCAAGCGTCGGAGTCAATCCATCTAAGGACAAGTGACTGCATAATTCGATTCTATTTGCACCTTTTGATTCTGCAGATAAGGCATCTGAAAAGGTATCTACACAAACTTCGATCAAATAATTTTTCATGATTTAAATATGGAACTAAATAAATTGATATCATCTGATTTAACGGTTTTTATATTTCATCGAAATCCTTAAAATGATAGGAGGCCTTATCAGATAGTATGATTAATATTTTATTTTATTATATTTAGTGATCATTATAACAAAGAATATTGGCTATATCTAGTATTTTTAATGACGTTTTGGGTCCAGTGATGCGAGGACCCTCCAGTTCGCACAGTGCTGCTGCTTGCCGTATAGGCTTATTATCAAGGCAACTCATGCATGAGCAGATCACTGCTATTGTGGTAGACTATGACCACAACGGATCTTTGGTAACTACGCATGAGAGTCAAGGGACCGATATGGGTCTGTATGGCGGTCTACTTGGTTGGGAGGCAGATGATGAGCAAATGCCACATTACCGCTCGGCTCTTGAAAAAGCAGGTATCGAGACCATTGTAAACTATTTAGATTACCAGGCGCCGCATCCTAACTATTACCGCATATCTATCTCAAATCAATGGATTACTCATACCCTGTCGGCAATAAGTACGGGAGGCGGCATGATGGAAGTACTCAATATAGATGGGGCGGAGGTTTCTATTTTTGGGGACAAATATGTGGTATTGATTTATGGGGAGAACCTTGAATTGCTTCGATCAATGCTGCCTGATTGGGCGCAAGCTAACCTTAGACTGACGGCAAGTTTCATTGAAATCAGTACACTTATTGAATTTAAAAAAGAGGAAATAGCCGAACTTGAATCTTTATCCGGGGTCACAAATGTATGCCAGTTGAAACCGGTGGTCCCCGTTTTGGAAGGAAATACGTCTGATCTCCCTTTTAGATATTGTAGCCAAATGATTGAATTAGGGAATTCAGAAAAACTTGAATTATGGGAACTGGGTCTTTTATATGAATCTAAAAGAGGTAATATTTCTCAAAAAAAGGCTTGGTCAAAGATGGAAAATATCGCCAAAATAATGAAAGAAGGGATAAAAAAAGGAATGGAGGGAACCCATTATGATGACAGGATATTATCGGTCCAGTCTACGAAATACAAGTTAAAAGATGAGAGTGGGCAATTGCTCAATGGAGGAATGCTCAATAAAATGATCATGTATACCACGGCTATGATGGAGGTGAAAAGTTCTATGGAGGTTTTTGTCGCTGCACCCACAGCGGGATCTTGTGGTGTGTTGCCTGGTACCCTCTTTGGGGCTGCTGAAACGCTTGATTCAGATTCAGATACCATTATTAAAGCTTTATTTTCGGCAGGCATCATCGGTGTTTTTATTGCCGAACATGCTACTTTCTCAGCAGAAGTAGCCGGTTGTCAAGCTGAGACAGGCGCAGGGGGATCTATGGCAGCTGCTGCTTTGGTCACTTTGATAGGTGGCAGTTTAAAACAAGGAGTGACTGCTGCTTCGTTTGCGCTTCAAAATTCACTAGGCATCATTTGTGATCCGATAGGCAATCGAGTTGAAGCCCCTTGCTTGGGCAAAAATGTGATGGCGGCATCCAATGCATTGTCCTGCGCCAACATGGCTTTATCTGATTATGAAGCCTTGATCCCTTTCGATGAAGTAGTCATGACAATGAAGGAGGTAGGAGATGCGATGACGCATGAGCTTAAATGTACCGGTTTAGGAGGATTGGCAGCTACTCCCACGGCTAAGGCCATTGAAAAAAAACTCAGAGAAAAGACCAAATTTTGCTGATTTTCTTGTCTAAAAGCCTCATTAAATTTACTTCAAGAACAGGATGAATTCTACTTCTTTTTGGGATCCTTTAAAAGGTTAAATTCATTTTTAAATATTTGTATTAATAGATGAATATCTGGGCACATTTGGATCTACATTTGCATTTGGGCAGTTGATTAATACTGCCAGATCAAGTGAATTTAATCTTATCTATCAAGTGAATTATTTATCTGTTGAGCGTCTCACCAAGAGCTTTGATGAAAAGCAATTATTTGAAGAAATTACTTTTGGACTTGAACAAGGTCAAAAAGTGGCCTTGGTCGGGGTCAATGGATGTGGAAAATCTACGCTGCTTAAAGTGATAGCAGGCTTACTGTATCCCAATTCAGGTGAGGTCACCTTTAGGAAAGGAATTAGCCTTTCAATTTTGACCCAAAATCCTGAGTTTGCAGATGGCGATACGGTGATGCAAGCTGTTTTTTCTAAAGACCGAGAAGAGCTCAAAGCCATTCGAAATTATGAATCTGCGCTTTTGAAAATGGAGAAAAATCCTGAAGCGGGGGTTGATTTATCTCCTTTTATCGAGCAAATGGATGCCTTGAATGCATGGGATTATGAACATCAGGTCAAGGAAATCATGGGAAAACTAGGGATTCATACCTTGGATCAAAAAATGGGAGAATTGTCTGGTGGGCAGAAAAAACGGGTAGCTTTGGCTCAATGTCTTGTCGTGAAGCCCCATGTGCTCATTTTGGATGAGCCGACCAATCATTTAGACTTAGAGATTATCGAATGGTTAGAGGAGTATTTAGCCACCCAAAACCTCACTTTATTGATGGTGACGCATGATCGCTATTTTCTTGACCGCGTAACCAATGAAATCTTAGAGATTGACGCCGGTCAGATATTTAAATATCACGGAAATTACAGTGATTTTTTACAACAAAAATCAGATCGTGAAGAGCAGCAAGCGGTCACGGTTGGTAAAGTAAAAAATTTACTTAAAAAAGAACTAGAATGGATGCGTCGACAACCTAAGGCGCGTGGAACGAAGGCAAAATACCGTATAGATGCTTTTTATGACGTCAAGGAAAAGGCCAGTCAGACGGTAACTAAGAGGGAAATGGAGGTCAATCTCAGATCCGATCGCCAAGGGAAGAAGATCATGGAGATTAAACATATTTCTAAGATTTTTGATGATAAAAAAGTCATTGATGATTTCAGTTATGTATTTCAGCGCAAAGATCGTATCGGCATCGTGGGGGCTAATGGTGCAGGAAAATCAACATTTCTCAACATTTTGACTCAAAATCTAACTCCCGATTTAGGCGAACTAGACATAGGTCAAACCACAAAGTTTGGATATTATACCCAAGATGAAGCTGTTTTCGATCCCCAAATGAAGGTCATTGAAGTAGTGAAAGAGGTAGCCGAGTTTATTCAATTGGCGGACGGATCTGAAGTTTCAGCCTCTAATCTTTTAACCCAGTTCCTCTTCCTACCCAGTGTGCAATACAATCTTGTTGGTAAATTGAGTGGAGGTGAAAAAAGAAGGCTTCAATTGCTACGGGTGCTGATGGCCAATCCCAATTTTTTAGTATTAGACGAACCTACCAATGATTTGGACATCATGACTCTAAATGTATTGGAGGATTACCTCGATAAATTTGATGGATGTTTGATGATTGTTTCCCATGATCGCTATTTTATGGACAAGTTGGTTGATCATTTATTTGTGTTTGAAGGGCAAGGCATCATTCGAGATTTCCCAGGAAATTATACCGATTATCGTACAACCGAAGGCGGATTAAAGTCAGTCAAGGAAGTCGTCCAAAAACCATCGAACACAGAGACCAATGGGCCTAAGAAAGTGCTAGATGGCTCCCGCAAATTGACTTTTAATGAGAAAAGGGAGCTTGAGCAGATTGAAAAGGAGCTGAGTCAGCTGGAAATTCAAAAGAAGGCCATTGAGGATGCTTTGGATAAGGAAACTGATTATGAGAAATTGACGGTTCTGGGTATCGAATTAGATCAAAAAAAGACTCTTTCGGAGGCTAAAGAACTGCGTTGGTTTGAGTTGAGTGAGCTTGATACATTTTAATGATCTTTATCCCGGAGATAGTATCTCTCCATTGTAAAGGTTCCAAAAGGGAGAAATGAAGCAATAAAGGCGAAGCAAAAATCCATAAAATGCCAGTTAAATTTAAAAGTAATCCAGCATAAGGTGATGATATAAAGTAAGAACAGGAGTCCATGGATCATCCCAACCACCTGATTGAGCCAAAAAATCAATAATTGGTATTTTAAGGGCATCGTGACCGCGAAAGAAAGTAAAGAGATTCCCTCTGCTCGTGCAATCCATCGAAAAAAAGTCAGCCATCGAATCATTTTGAGTTATATGAGTAGTAGAAATTAATTTTTATCATAATATTCTAAGGCCTCTGGAAGATATTTTTTGAGGTCCTCAATACGACGTTCGTTGGAGGGATGCGTAGAAATCCATTCGGGCTCATCAGCTCCATCGGACATGTCGGCCATTCTTTCCCAAAACCCAGGGGCGGCTTCTGGATTATAACCAGCGATGGCCATGAAAACCAACCCCATTCTATCTGCTTCACTTTCATGTTTTCGAGAAAACTTTAGGATACCCATTTGGGTACCCGCACCTACAGATTGCATTAAGATGTCACGGGTTAAGACTGACTTGTTTTGGGTTGCAAGGGAGAGTGAAGCCAATAGCCCATTGGTAATCAAACCCTGGCTCATTCGCTCCCTACCGTGATTGGCGATGGCATGGGCAATTTCGTGGCCCATCACTACAGCAATGCCTTTTTCTCCTTGGCATACCGGCAGGATTCCCGTATAAAAAGCGACTTTACCGCCGGGCATGCACCAAGCGTTGACTGTTTTGTCTTCGAGTAAATTAAATTCCCATTCAAAATTGTTGAGGATCTCACTTTGTCCTTCCTTCTCAAGATACGCTTCTACGGCTTTTTGTATTTTTACACCTACTTTTTTAACCAAAGACGCTTGTTTATTATTTTCAGAAATCTCGTTGTCTTTGAGGACTTCTTCGTATTGCTGGAAACTCATGGGGATCAATTCTGAGTTGTTGATTATGCTTAATTGAGATCTGCCAGTGATGGGTACCGTAGCGCATCCTACTAGCCATAGTAACATACTGATTAGCGGCCATGATTGAAGTTTAATCATTTCGTTTTTAAACTAAAATTAATGGATTCTTCTCCTATTTATATAAAAAAAGCCTCACAATATAATGGTAAGGCTTTTTATTATTAAAATTATAGGGAAGTAATTTTATTCACTTGCAGCTAATTTCATTTCAAGCTTGATCATACCATCTGATCCATCTGTACCCGTGATTGCACTTACATGAATTAAACCTTGTACGTTATCTACAGTTTTGAACATAAGTATGTCATTTGCAGACAGATTAGTTACGGTACCATTGGCATCGGTCACGTCGACACTGGCTAGAGCCGTTTCTAGGTCACTGACTGTAACCATTTCAAGATAATCAGCACTTGTGATTGTTGTGACAGCTAAAGTCGTTGCATTTTTTGATTCCCATGTAGATAGGTCATAGATAGTATATTCAGCAGGAGAGGCCAATGCGGCATTGTCACTAGATCCGTAATAGTAACCAAAGTCGATACTTGCTGATACGGGATCGGAAGTCGATATGACATCACCCAAGCTATAAGTTTGATTATTGGCAATAGAATAAAAAGTTTGAGAGCTACTATCACCAAGAGGAGCATACAACATCACAGCAGTCTGAATTTTGACTGCCGGAGAAACGACGACAAAAGAAAAAGAAGCGGTTGCTGTATTTCCTTCTTCATCAACGGCTTCGAAATCGATGCTACCGTCTCCCAAGGAATTAGATGTTGAAACGGTCAAAGTGACCTCAGCATTGGTGGTGCCAGAGGCTAATTCCAAGTCATTTCGATTGATAGCACTCGATGCGATATCTCCACTTATATTCAACGTATTAAAGCCTACTTCTGCAGTTATGGAAATGACAATAGAGAAAGAATCCGCTGCAGTCACATTCCCACCATCCACCAAAGTGGTTCCATCGGAGGTCGTTGCCGATAGGGAGATGTCGATGTTTGGCACTACTACATCTGTAGGTATTACTTCGTCTTCGCTACATCCGTTAAAAAGGATAAGTCCTAAAACGGAAGAGGCTATAATTATTTTTTTGAATATTTTTTTCATTTGTAATTATTAATTGAATTATCTGATTGATTTAAAAAAATGCTAATCTCAACAATTTGCAATTGATATGCGCAATAGAAATGTTAAAATTTAATAATAAAGTTGGTCACTCATTGAATAAAGTCGTAATGTAATAAGTCCAATGTTTTTTATTCTTAATTGCATGTAATTGATTAAGTTGGAAAAGGGTCTTGCTTGAGAGATGAAAATGCTATATTTAAGGCTAAATATTTCCTTGTTTCAAATAAGATTTTATGAAAAAGTTATTGCTTGTGGTGGGAATATTATTGGTCAGTCTACTTGGGATTCTTATTGCCGTACCCATCCTTTTCAAGGAAGACTCTAAAAAGGCCATTGATGATGCCATTGCTGAACATGTAAACGCCCATGTTTTTTATGATCAAGAGGGCATCAGTCTTTCTTTATTTGAAAATTTTCCAAACTTCACTTTTTCAATGAAGGATTTTGGTGTTTTAGGTATCGACACTTTTGCTTCTGATACCTTAATTCAAGTGGCATCTTTTGATATCACTCTTGATCTTCTATCAGTTATATCTGGAGAACAGATAATGGTTAATAAAATTATTTTTAAAGGACCTGAGATTAATATTTTATCTCTACCTGATGGGCTGAGTAATTATGATATTTTCAAAGAAACTACCGATAAAACTTCTTCGAAAACACCTACTGAAGAGGAGGTAGCATTCAGTTTAGCAATAAAAAAATGGCAAATTATTGATGGTAATCTCACATATGATGACCCCTCAATTGGAATTTATATGGCACTTCAAGGCATTAACCATACTGGGTCCGGAGATTTCTCACAAGACATTTCCGATCTAATTACCAACACAACCATAGCTTCGGTAGGTCTAAATTATGAGGGGACAAATTATCTTAAAGAAAAGACCTTCGATGCGGACCTCGACATGAAGATGAATTTACCAGACTCAAAATATACTTTCAGTGACAACTCATTGACATTGGGAGCATTGAGTGTTGGTTTGAATGGGGATATGATCCTTCCCGCAGATTCGGATATGGTATTGGATATTGAATTTCATTCACTGGATATGTCGATTAAATCAATTATTTCACTTTTGCCGGGGAATTATTCATCTTATTTGGAAAATGTAAGCGCTGATGGCGAGGTAGGTATCAAAGGTAAGGTAAGTGGCGTCTATAACGAATCACGGTTACCGGATATAAATATCAATGCGATGATATCCAATGGCTATTTGGCCTATGAAGAATACCCCATACCTATTGAAGAGATTCAATTGGAAGCTGCTTTACTCATGCCCGGTATTGATATGGATTTGATGTCTTTTTCAATGCCTAAGTTTTCAATGCAGGTCGAGGACCAAGAATTCCAGGCACAAATGGCGTTTGAAAATTTAGTAAATTATAATTGGGATTTGAAGACTAGCGGGGGACTTGATATAGGTAAAATATTTCAGATCATACCCGTTGAGGGAGTCGGTCTCAAAGGATTGATTTCTGGAAATTTTGAAACATCAGGTAATATGCTCTTGATTGAAGAAGAAAAGTATGAGCAACTTCCAACAAAAGGGAGTGTACAGGTGACTAATTTTAGTTTAACCGATGAAACACTTCCAGTGGACATCAGCATTCCTGAAGCAAATTTGAGTTTTGATAATCAGCAAATTGTGCTGAATCAGTTTAAGGTCCTCTTTGGAGAAAGCGATCTCCAAATGACAGGCAGCTTAAAAAACTTCATTAGCTATGCTTTGAGGCCTTCAGAGGTATTGCATGGTATATTAAATTTGAGTGCTCAAACATTAAATTTTAATCCTTTCCTTTCCATGACCGATACCTCAGTAACAGATGCTGCTGTGGATACATCAGTACTTGAAATAATAAGAATTCCGATCAATATTGATGTAGTATTGAAGACCCAGATAGGACAACTGTTGTATGACAATTTAGAGTTTAAGGATATGGATGGTAAGGTCACGATGAGTGAAGGGATGGCTCAGTTAGATAATTTAGACTTTAATCTTTTAGAAGGAGACTTTTTGATGAGCGGATTTTATAATTCAAACCCCCTGCTGCCACTATTTAATTTTAATTTTAAGATAGCTTCAATGTCTATAAAAGAGACATTTTCTTCATTTAATACTATTCAAGAAATGGCTCCTTTAGCCAAGGACTTAGCGGGGGTTTTTTCCACTGAATTCGTTACCGATGGGGTATTTGATACCGTTATGATGCCGGTCATGGAATCCTTATCCGCCTTTGGCCTTATAGACTTGAGATCGGCCACCTACAGCAATCCCAAATTCATGAAAGGGTTGAATAAGATAACAGGCAATCAAGAAGAAATCTTGAAACTTCAAGAAATAAATTTTGAGTATGGCATTGCAGATGGAACCTTAATCATAGAACCTTTCGATTTTAAGTTAGCCGGGAGGACTACTACCGTTTATGGTTCAAGTGGGATTTCAGGTGTCCAGTCGAATATGGATTATATGCTGGAGACCGATCTTAAAACAGGTGAATTGGGGACTGCTGCTAACAATATGATTGCTTCCTTGACGGGCTTGAATGAATTGGTAGATGAAGAGGTGAGAATGAAAATTAAGATTGAAGGAAACTATGAAGATCCTCAATTTCGTTTAGATGGAATTTCTAATACTAAAAAAAGTTCTGGTGATAAGAAAATCAAAGATTTAGCTAAAGAGCGAGCAAAAAACAAACTCAAAGAGCAGCAACAATTAGCCGAAAAGAAGTTTCAAGAAGAACTAGATAAGCAAAAGGCTGTTTTGAAGGTAGAAGCGGATAAGAAAGCAGCCATACTCAAGTTAGAAGCGGAAAAAAAGGTAGAAGATATAAAAGAGGAGGCCAAAGAGGTATTGAGAGATGAGGTTAAATCAAAATTAGGGGGAAAACTGAAAGGTTTCAAAAAGAAAGATGGGGATTAAAAAAAGATTGTATTTATCTTAATGTTTTAGGTAAATGTCGTATATCAATAATCTTTTCGTTTCACTCAAAAAAATGTTACCAGGGTTATTTATTTTGAGGCCTAGGAGAATAGGCTTCATTTCGTTGAAATCTATTGCTCTAGAATGAAGAAGTGTAAAACTTTGAGCACTTAATGTCATTTTTTTTGAATCACTGTTGGATTCATTTTGTCGGAGTCTTCCTTCACAACCTTCGAAATGATCAAAATATTGAATAATTGAATCCAAATAGTCTCACCTTGACGGAGAAAATATATTATAATTGATTTGTGAATATAAGGTTGCTTCCAGATTGAACAAGCCTTAAGGTTAGGACATTAGTAGGGTTAGAGATACTTACTTTCCGATGATTTTTTAAAATATTATTTGGTAAGTGCTAATATTTACCCAATTTATTTGAATAATTACTTTATTTTATTTATCTTCTAACACTTCATATAAAAACATATACTAAAATGGTAAAAAGTTATCGAGGTTTAGAAATGCCCAAGGAGGTTGATAAACAACAACTTTTAGTTAAGGATTATATGGCAACCAGGTTAATTAAATTTAAACCAGATCAATCCATCATTGAGGCAATGAATCTATTGTTGAACAAAAATATTTCAGGGGCACCTGTAATCAACTATCAAAATGAATTGGTTGGAATGATATCAGAATCAGATTGCATGAAGGAAATCATCAGGGGTAAATACCATAATATGCCCATTGATACAGGTTCCGTTTCATCTTATATGACCAAAGAAGTCGTTTATATAGGCCCTGAATTGAATATTTTTGAGGTGGCACAGATGTTTCTAGAAAGAAAGCTCAGAAGATTTCCTGTCGTTTATATGGGGAAACTGGTTGGGCAGATCAGTCAAAAAGATGTAATCAGAGCATTTAAGAAAGTCAGAAGTAGCACTTGGAGGTAAATATTTTGATTTTTTTTTTGAGATGGGTTGGTTCATATCGATCAAAATGATAAGTTTGATAAATTATTTGAGTCAATTATGGGATTAGGAAATGCAATTAATAATTTTTCAAACAATGTTAAGTCAGGAATTGATAGTTTCTTAAAGAATTTCAAACCTACCTACTCAGTGAATGCTGTGACTTATTTTGTCATTCCAGGAGCTCCTTTGAAGAGAAGTGTAAATGCTTATCATTTTGGTAAGGGCGAGTTGTCCGAAGCAAAACTCTTTTTTGATCAAGCGTTTCAAAAAACTAAAGAGTTGAGCTTAGTACCGGTCGAATTGCAGCTCATACAAGGCAACAAAAAATTGATAGATGAGCAAAAGTTGGGGCCGGTAGACATCGTCAAAAGTGCTATTCAGCATCAATAGTTATTTTCTCTTTTTTTAACTAAATACTATTCTTTTACCTTTCTTAGGTAAAAAAATCCAAAATTATATTCTTGCTTGGTAAGTATACAACTCAAAATATCGGCCTTGCTTATTTATCAGATCGTCATGTGTGCCATTTTCAGCGATCACTCCATTTTCGATCACAAAAATTTGATCAGCTCTTCGTATGGTACTAAGCCTGTGGGCAATGACGAAGGTAGTTCTACCGCTCATTAGATTTTCAAGACTTTTTTGAATAAATGATTCACTTTCTGTATCCAAATTGGAGGTGGCTTCATCCAAAATTAATATTCTGGGATTGGCTAAGATGGCTCGAGCAATAGCTATGCGTTGTCGTTGACCTCCTGACAATTTGATTCCGCGTTCGCCGATAACGGTGGCCATACCCTCTTCGAAGCGATCGGTAAATTCGGTAACATAAGCCGCCTTTGCTGCTGCGACTACTTCCGCGTCAGTTGCGTTGGGTCTTGGGAATAAAATGTTTTCCTTGATTGTACCTTCAAACAAAAAATCATCTTGTAGTACCACACCCAACTGGCTCCTAAAGTTTTCCAAGGATATAAGTGAAAGATCATGACCATCAACGGTAATAATCCCTGCATTTGGAGTAATGAAACTAGCCGCTAGTGCCGCTATGGTTGACTTGCCAGATCCAGATGATCCTACCAAAGCAGTGATGGATCCAGGACGTGCGTTAAAGGAGATATCATGGAGTACCTTTTTTTCTTCCTCATATCCAAAGGTCACGTTACTAAACTGCATATGCCCTTCTATATTTTTGATTTTTTGGGTTCGAATCGAACCATCATCCTCGGATTCCATATTCATCAATTCTTCTGTTCTATCAAGTCCAGCAAAAGCTTCGGTGAGTTGACTTCCAATATTGCTCATCTGAACGATCGGCGCAATCATGAATCCAAGATATAAAGTAAAGGATAAAAATTGACCTACAGTAAGGTCATCGTTCATGATCATGTAACCTCCTATGCCCATAATTCCTGTACTCGAGAGGCCTAGTAAAAAGGTGGCTGAACTGGTGATAATGCTTGTAGCAGTAAGGCTTTTCTTTACATTTAAAAATAACTTTTCAGTCCCCTCTTCAAAAGATTTAATTTCCTGTTTTTCTGCATTAAATCCTTTGATCACACGTACGCCATTCAGCGTTTCTGTAAGTCGACCCGTGACCTCTGCATTGATTTTGCCTCTTTCCCGAAAAACAGGACGAATGTATCCAAAGGCCTTCAATGAGACAACTCCAAAAATCGCGACAGGAACCAGCACATAAACG
>Ga0206127_1001364_pt1 | contig 26915 bp, 23 predicted proteins | sample Helgoland_Spring_6_FD_148646 | JGI IMG/M metagenome (GOLD analysis project Ga0206127, IMG submission 148646) | Pelagic subsurface seawater microbial communities from Kabeltonne, Helgoland, North Sea - Helgoland_Spring_Bloom_20160419_1 | ecosystem: Environmental > Aquatic > Marine > Epipelagic ...
AACATCAAAAGACATAAAAGTTCTTACGTTCCCTAAATGCACATTACTATACACAGTTGGGCCACAGACGTACATACCCACGCGACCTTCATTTAAAGGGTTAAATATTTCTTTTTTTCCTGATAAGGAATTGTATATTTTAAGTTGATTTTCTTTGTAGCGTTCCATTAAATAAGTGACTATTAAAAAGGGATAAAGATAGGCACTTTAAGAAGAATAACGAAATGGAATTTGTTAGAAGTTTTCGTTATTTAATTATTATATTGCTGTATTCCCCATTAATTGTAACCAAATTATTTGACTTTATATTTTCTTTAGAAAATTTAGATCTTTCATTATTGAGTTTTACCCGATTTACATTGCAATCAAACTTAGAAGCAATTTTTCCTAAAATTAAAGTTGCATTAGATTGACTTAAATTTAAGACAAAATCTCCAAAATTTGGATTGAAACTTTCTATAAATAATTCACCAAACTGATCACTTAAGCTTACATTTTCATTAATCTTCAAGATTTTTACATCAGATGAATTGTAAGACATTTTTGTATTTGTAACAGATGCTATATTAGCATCTGTTACATTATTTAAAAATAAAGTACATGTATTTAGATTGTTGATTGATACTGGTGAGTAATTAATAACTAACTCACCACCATTTAAGTTTTCTGCATTAAAAGAACCATAATTTACCTTTCCAAATGCTACAGTATTTGGTAACTTTACTTTACAATGACGTGTATTTAAATTGAAGGTTGCACCTTTTGGAACTTTAATTTCTATGCGTTTTTTTACTTTTACTTTTTTACCATTTATTTTTAACTCATTTGAATCTGATAAATAGTAAAAATCTAATTTATTTATAGTTTTTTTTGCTTTAGTTAACTTTTCTTTAAGCTCTTCTTTATCTATTTTTTGTACTTTAATTTTTGCATCTTTTAATGCTTTTTTTATTTTAACCTTAGACTTTGCAAACTGAATTCTCATTTTCTTTTTATCAAACTTCAATTTTTCTTTTAACTCTTCATACTCTTTAGTCTTTTTGAATAATTCCCATTCTTTTTTAGAGTTTATTTTGATATCATGTTTATCATCTTTCCAATGAAATTCATATTTACCATCTTTCTCAACCATTTGATCTAAATCTTGAAGGTCTTTTAGAAAATCAAAGTCTAAATCTATGTCTATATCTGGAATTACGATATCCTCTATTCCTGATAAATCAATTTCTGAAACATCAAAATCAAAATCCATGTTATCAAAAAAGACAAAATCATTTTCAAGTTTAAAACTATTACTAACTTTTGATTTAATCTCCACTTTTCGCTTATTACCTAATGCCTCAAATTCCCAATTTTCAAAGTACTTTTCAGCAATATCTTTATCAACTCCTTCAACTTCAATTATTGCATTTACCTGAACTTCATTTTTATTCCAGGTAGTTACATTAACATCTGTATGAGAAGCATTTACATGGATTTCTACATCTTTATTGGTCTTAAAATTCTCTGAGAATTCCTTTTTAAAATTTTGCGCAACTGTTACTTCCATAAAACCGAAGGCAATTAAAATTATGAGGTATTTATATGACTTGTATTTCATTATTATTTGTATTTAAATTTTTAAGTTGTTTTAATTGTTTTTTCAAACGTTGTAACAGCTGTAAGCGTAATTGTAAATTACGTATCAATGCATCTATAGTAGAACCATTAACCCCTTTTGTATTTAGCTCTTTAGTTAATGATTTGTATTCTTTGGTTAATTCTGCTATTTTTAAAAGATATCCATCTACAATATCTTTATTATCTTCTGACAAGTCTAAACGACTAATTTCTAAATTTATACTTTTTGTGTAGAAGGTTTCTATGGTTTGAAGATCTGGAGAAATATTACCTAAAGTAATCTCTTTTTTAACTGAACTTATTTCCGTTTCTTTTATATTGTTAAAATTACTTGATGGATAAAACTGAATTCCTAAACCAATTACTAATAAAATTGAAGCTGCAATAGATAACCATTTATAAACCCTCACTTTTGGTCTTACTCCATGTATTTCTTTTTGTAACAAAGTTTCAAACTTATTTAAATGATTATTTGATAATTCTACATTATTAGGTTTATAATCTTTTAACAAATCTTTAATATCCATTTGCATAACTTTTATTCTTAAGTTGTTCTTTCAATATCTTTTTTCCTCTTAATAAGTGGGTTCTTGAAGTGTTTTCTGTAATATTTAATATTGTTGCAATTTCTTGATGATCATAACCTTCCAACAAATAAAGAGATAAAACTAACCTATACTTTTCTTTTAACTGATTAATAATAGATACAATTTCATCTTTAGAGCTTGTGCTTTCTATTTGCCAATCATTTTCATTTTCTATCTTAAAAACCTCTTCATTAAGTGCAATTAATTCTAACTTCTTCTTTTTGATTTCATCTATACTTTGATTAATTACAATTCTTTTTAACCAAGCCCCAAAAGCAACTTCATTTTTATAATTGTGTATATTTTTAAATCCTTTTATAAAAGCGTCTTGCATCACATCTTCTGCAATAAATTTATCTTTTACGTATCTTAAGGCCACTAAAAACATTGCTTGACTATACAAATTATACAATTGCATCTGTGCTTTTGCATTATTGTTTTTACATTGGTCTATGATTGGTTGATGTAATTGCTTAATTGTTCTCATTAAAACCTTCTTACACTAAAGACGAAATATTTTTTACTGTGTTGCAAAAATTATAAATTTATTATCTTTAAATTTACGTATTGAAATACAAAATGGATAAAAAACCTACTGCATTACAAGAAAAAAAAGGTGTTTCGCAGCCAGAAACAACCAGCTCTTTTAGCGCTGAAATTATTAAAAAAAATAGAGCAAAAAAAAACTCTGTAGAAGAATTTATTTCTAAAATAATTACAGGAAATATTTCTTTTTTAAGTAGAGCAATCACACTGGTTGAGAGCACAAATGCAAAACACCAGGAAAAAGCTAACAAAATCTTAGAAGCTTGTTTACCCTATGCAAATAAGTCAATTAGAATAGGAATTACAGGTATTCCAGGCGTTGGCAAAAGTACTTTTATTGAAGCTTTTGGAAAATATTTAACTGCTCAAGGAAAAAAAGTAGCGGTTTTAGCTATAGATCCAAGTAGCTCTGTAAACAAAGGATCTATTCTAGGTGATAAAACAAGAATGGAGCAATTAGTTACTGATAAAAATGCATTTATAAGACCCTCACCTTCAGGTACTTCTTTAGGTGGTGTTGCTCAGAAAACTCGTGAAAGTATTATTCTTTGTGAAGCTGCTGGTTTTAATACCATTTTAGTTGAAACTGTTGGAGTTGGTCAATCTGAAACCTTAGTCCATTCTATGGTAGATTTCTTTTTACTTTTAAAATTGGCTGGCGCCGGTGATGAGTTACAAGGCATAAAGCGAGGAATTATAGAAATGGCTGATGCAATTGTAATTAACAAAGCAGATGGAGAAAACAAAAAAAATGCAAAAATTGCAAAGGTTGAATTTAATAGAGCACTGCATTTATACCCTTTAAAAGAAAGTAATTGGCAGCCAAAAGTTTTAACTGCAAGTGCATTGAGAAATATTGGAATTGATAAAATTGATAGAATGATTAATGAATATATTACTTTAACAAAAGAAAATGCCTATTTCAAACAAAAAAGAAATAAACAGAATAAGTACTGGCTTTTATCTACCATTGAGGAACAATTAAAAGCCAATTTTTACAATAATCCTTTGATTAAAATTGAGTTATCAAAAGAAATTGAAAATTTAGAAAATGGAAAAACAACTCCTTTTATTGCCGCTAAAAAATTAATTAATTTAAGATGATGAAATTATTTTATTTATTAAGTTTTAAAATTTTCAGTTACAATTTTCTTTATTTTTTTATTCAAGTACCTTAACGAATTATAACTAGTATGTTCTAAAACGATAACTACCATATCTTCTTCTAAATAATTTGTTAACGCTGTACTAAAGCCATTCCATTTGCCATAATGATAAATATTCTTTTTATCACTGCTATCCAATCTAAAACCAAAACCATAAGGCACCTTTCTTCCATAAATGGTTTCTCCTTTTGTATACATTAAATCTAAAGATTCTTGTGTAATTAGTCCTCCTGAATTTAATCCATAAGTCCATTTAAACAAATCCTCAAGAGTTGAGTAAACATTTTTATCTCCAACAATTGCATCGTTAACAGTATGTCCTATTTTTATATGTTTCCAACCTCTGTATAAACGATATCCCTTTAATTGGTTTCTTCTTATTGTATCATTCTGATAGCTATACACATAAGAATTCTTCATATTTAATGGTTCGAAAATATTTTTTTGAAGATATTGATTAAATGAAATTCCAGTTACTTTTTCTATAATAGAAGCCAAAACAAAATAACCTGTATTAGAGTAATCGAAATTACGTCCAGGCTTGAAAAAACGTTGTGCTTTTGATATTGGTAAAACTTCCATTAAATCTTTATTAGTAGGAGGCTTATTCTCTTTCCATTCATGCTCTGCAACCCAGAAATATTTTGGCAAACCAGATGTATGGTTTAACAAGTTTCTGATGGTTATATTTTTGTAAGGAAAATCTGGAAAATAAGCGTTTACTGAGTCTGTAAGTTTTAATTTATTTTTTTCTTTCAACTGCATTATTGCAGCAGCTGTAAATTGTTTACTTACAGATGCTAGTTGAAAAATAGATTTACCAGTTATTAAAGTTTTCTTCCTAAAATCTGCATATCCCACCTGATTTTGATACACTATTTTTTTATTTTTTGCAACTAAAACAGCTCCATGAAAATCATGTCTCTTATTAATTCGATTTAGCAGAGAATCTAATTTATGACTTACATTTTTAGTACTATTTTTAGGATAATGTTCTACAGGAATAGAAAATTTATCAAGTTTATCTTCCTTGATTATTTTATCTAATAATTCATTATCTTTTGTATCATCAAAATTATTAAAAGCAAAAATAAATATACTTAAAACAAGGAATAGACAAATCGATATATATTTGATGTATTTCTTCACTAAAACAAAATTAACTTATATTACTCCATATTTTAGATGATTTACTCATTTTAACAAAAGCTTGGCTAATTGGTATATTTTCAACTTTTGAAAGATTTGGATCTTCTTGTAAAACTTCAATAGCTGTATTTCTAGCATTCACCAATATTTGAGAATCTTTAACAACATCAGCAATATTAAGGTTTAAAACCCCACTTTGTTGCGTTCCCATAATATTACCTGGTCCACGTAATTTTAAATCAACTTCAGCAATTTTAAAACCATCTGTAGTTTCAACCATTGTTTTTAGTCTTGTTTTAGCTTCAGCAGATAATTTAAAACTCGATAATAAAATACAATAACTTTGGTCTGCTCCTCTACCAACTCTTCCTCTTAATTGGTGCAATTGAGAAAGACCAAAACGCTCAGAACTTTCAATAACCATAACGCTTGCATTAGGCACATTTACGCCAACTTCAATTACAGTTGTAGCTACCATAATTTGAGTTTCTCCTTTTACAAAGCGCTGCATTTCAAACTCTTTATCTGCAGGCTTCATCTTTCCATGAACAATACTAATTTGATAATTTGGAGATAAAAATTCACGCGAAATACTTTCGTAACCATCCATTAAATCTTTATAATCCATTGCTTCAGACTCCTGAATTAAGGGATAAACTACATAAATTTGTCTTCCTTGAGCAATTTGGTCTTTCATAAATTTAAAGACAGACAGTCTATTGCTATCAAATCTGTGCACAGTTTTTACCTGTTTTCTTCCTGGTGGTAATTCATCTATCACAGAAATATCTAAATCTCCATAAACTGACATTGCTAAAGTTCTTGGAATTGGCGTGGCTGTCATTACCAAAATATGAGGAGGAAGCTTGTTTTTAGACCAAAGTTTTGCTCTTTGTTTTACTCCAAACCTATGTTGCTCATCAATAATTGCTATTCCTAAATTTTTGAATTTTACTTTATCTTCTAATAAAGCGTGCGTACCAATCAAAATATGTAAAGAGCCATCTTCTAAACCTTCGTGAATTTCTCTACGTTTTTTAGTTTTTACAGAACCTGTTAAAATAGCTACTTTTATATTTAATCCATCCACTAATTCTGAAACAGAAACAAAATGTTGATTTGCTAAAATTTCTGTAGGAGCCATAATTGTAGCTTGAAAGTTATTATCTAAGGCTAATAACATCGTTAATAAAGCTACAATAGTTTTTCCAGAGCCCACATCACCTTGTAATAAACGATTCATATGAGCACCAGAAGCAACATCTTTTCTAACTTCTTTGAGAACTCTTTTTTGGGCGTTTGTAAGATCAAAAGGTAATTCATCTTTATAAAAATCATTAAATAACAAACCTACTTTTTCAAAAATAAATCCCTTAATTTTCGTTTTGTTGATAAGCTTTTTTCTTACTAATTGTAATTGAATAAAGAATAATTCTTCAAACTTTAATCGATATTCTGCTTTGGTTAAATTTTCTTGATTTTTTGGAAAGTGTATATTTAGCAATGAATCTCGTTTATGCATTAACTTAAAGTCATCAATAATTTTTAGTGATAAATTCTCTTGAATTCCATCATAAAATTGTTGTAGTAAATTCTGAATATAAGTTCTTATCAATTTATTAGAAACACCAACGTTTGTCAATTTTTCGGTAGATGGATAAACTGGTTGCATTTTAGTTTGCAACTTTTTTTCATATGCTGTTACCAATTCTAATTCTGGGTGTGGAATGCTAAAACTACCATTGTAATAATTCAGTTTCCCATAAGCTACATAAGGTTCATTAATTTTTAAGGAATCTTTAATCCATTTTTGCCCTTTAAACCAAACTAATTCAATTGTGCCAGAACTATCTTGTAACTTAGCGACTAAACGACTTCCTCTTTTTTGAGCAACAGATTTAATACTTGTAATTTTTCCAACAATTTGTACTTCAGAAGAATTCGGTTTTAAGTCTTTAATTTTATAAAATTGAGTTTTATCAATATATCTAAATGGGAAAAAGTTTAATAAATCGTTGCATGTCTTTATCCCTAGTTCCGAAAACAAAAGTGCAGCTCTATTTGCACTAATTCCATTTATGTATGTAACTGGATAATTTAAATTCATTCTTCAATAGGTTCACGAATAAAATAAATAAATTTTTAAAACTTTTTCAAAAATCTAATCCTCTTTATCTTTTTTCAATAATTCAGGAAATTTACTTTTAAATCGATTTAATCTAGGGATAGAAACTGCCTTTACGTATCCCTGATTAGGGTTTCTTTTTTCAAAATCTTGATGATAATCCTCTGCCTTAAAAAATTTAGTATGCCTGGTTACTTCCGTAGCAATTTTACCACCATAAATATCTCTATTTAGCTGTTCAATTTTATTTAAAATAATCTGTTTTTCAGCATCTGAATTATAAAAAGCTATAGATCTATATTGCGTTCCAAAATCAGGATGTTGGCCATTTTTAGTTGTTGGGTTGTGAGACCCAAAAAACACTGTAACTAAAGTTTCAAAGCTCACTTTATTAGGATTATAATACACAGCTACAGTTTCAGCATGCCCTGTTTTACCTGTTCCAATAGATTGATATGTTGGATTTGGAGTTCTACCTCCTGCATAACCAGAAACGGCTTCCTCAACCCCAATTACACTTTCAAAAATAGCTTCTACACACCAAAAACAACCACTTGCAAAATAAGCAACTTCAGATTCTTGATTCGGTTTATAAATTGTTTTAGCTTTGTTATTTGAAGACGATTTTTCATCTTCTTGCTTAGAGAATGCCAAACAAGATAATAAAGACATAGAAAAGAAAAAGATTAATACGTTTTTTGTAAATTTCATATTTAGTATTGGTTTTATAAAATTAAGTTTCTTATTAAAAAATTCTAATTAAATTTCAGCACAAAATTCAACAATTTCAATTTATTAAATTCTTGAATATTTTAACAGTCGCTAAATTACTAATGTTTTTACAGATGTTTACAACTTTAGCATTTTGTTAAGAATTGATGTTGTAGAAACCCAAATAGAACCTTACTTTTGTGAAGCAATTTAATAAAAAATGGAGCATTTTATAGTATCGGCGCGTAAATACAGACCTCAAAATTTTGAGGATGTTGTTGGACAACAAGCCATAACAAATACGCTAGAAAACGCCATAAAAAATAACCATTTAGCACAAGCTTTATTATTTACTGGTCCTAGAGGAGTTGGCAAAACATCGTGTGCAAGAATATTAGCAAAAAAAATCAATCAACAAGATTTAGAAATTACTGATGACGAAGATTTTGCTTTTAATATTTTTGAATTAGATGCAGCTTCCAATAATTCTGTAGATGATATTAGGAGTTTAACAGACCAAGTGCGTATTCCTCCTCAAACAGGAAAGTATAAAGTATATATTATTGATGAAGTTCACATGCTTTCTCAAGCTGCCTTTAATGCATTTTTAAAAACGTTAGAAGAACCACCTGCTCACGCTATTTTTATTTTAGCGACTACAGAAAAGCACAAAATTATTCCGACGATTTTATCTCGATGTCAAATTTTCGATTTTAAAAGAATAGGTGTTTTAGATGCCAAAAATTATCTGAAAGTAATTTGTAAAAGTGAAAATATTACTGCGGAAGACGATGCCTTGCATATTATAGCTCAAAAAGCTGATGGCGCAATGCGTGACGCACTATCTATTTTTGATAGAGTTGTAAGTTTTTCAGGTAAAAATTTGACAAGAGTAGCTGTTACAGAAAATCTAAATGTATTGGATTACGAAACGTATTTTAGTATGACAGATTTATTGTTGGCTAATAAAATTCCAGAAGTTTTAAATAGTTTCAATGTTATTTTAGGAAAAGGATTTGAAGGGCACCATTTTATCAATGGTTTAGCAAGTCATTTTAGAGACCTATTAGTGGCTAAAGATAAAATTACTATAGATTTATTAGAAGTTGGAGATACTACTAAAAAGAAGTATTTAGAACAAGCTGTTAAGGCTAGTATTCCTTTTTTGATGCAATCCATACAAAAAGCCAATGATTGTGATTTGAATTACAGAGCTAGTAAAAATCAGCGATTGCTGGTAGAATTAACCTTAATGCAGATTGCCTCTATCACTTTTGATGGAGAAAAAAAAAAGCCAGCTAACTACATAATTCCGGCAACATTCTTTCAAACTCTTGCTCCTGCAACAAAGCAAGTGCAAAAAAGAGTAGAGAATATATCTCAAACTAAGAAACTTGAAAAGGAAAGATTAGTAAATGCTAGAATGCAAAAACCCATTTTAAAATCTGCTAAAAAAAGAAACTCCTCGCTTACATTAAAAAGTATTCATCAAAAAAAAGAAGTAAAAAAAGCAGATTTTGAAGAAAATTTTGAAAATCATCCAAAAGATGTTTTTACAGAACAACAATTGCAAGATTGCTGGAAAGAATATGTTACTTTATTAAATAAAAAGGGAGAAAGAAGTATGGCCTCTATTGTGGGTACGGATTTACCAAAATTGCAAGAAACTTCTAAAATCTCATTCGTAGTTCCAAATAAATTAATGCAAGATCAATTTCAAAAAGGAAGACCTAAATTATTAAGTTTTTTAAGGGAAAAATTAAATAACTATGCAATAGAAATATTGGTTATTTTAAATGAAACTGTTGAAAAAAAGTTTGCGTATACACCCCAAGAAAAATTTAATAAACTAAAAGAAATGAATCCTCTTTTAGATAAATTAAGACAAACTTTTGAGTTAGATCTGTAACAATAGAAAAGATCTTCCTACCAATATAGTATCAATAATCAAATCAACATATAAATTAAAATATGAATTACTTTTTAGGAATTGCTTTTATTGCAATTATCTGGTTTTTGATCAGTACTCAAATCAAAAAAAAGAAATTAAAGAAATTCAAAGCTCAATTGTATCAAAATTGGGGTCAACCTAAAAAGAAAAAATATTTCAATTTTTTTGTAATTGACAAGTATTTTAAAAATAACACACAAAAAGAAGAAGCCTATCATATCATATCAGAAAAAAATAAAATAGATTTTGATATTGATGATGTTTTTAAATTTATAGATCATACTTCATCTAAAATTGGGCAACAATATTTATATTTTAAATTAAGAACTATTGGTTCTGTAAAAGAGTTATTAAAATTTGATAAACTCGTTACTATTTTTCAAAAAGATAAAAACTTAAGTATTAATTGTCAACTAGAACTTTCTACATTAAACAATAACAATGCTTATTATCTAGAAACATTGATAAATGATAAACCATTAGAAAAACCAAAATATTTAGGTTTAATAAGAGCTCTAACCTTTTTAGCAATTATTTCTTTACTATTACTTTTTTACCATCCATCTTTCGGACTTTTATTGATACCCATACTGGCTATAAATATGGTTTTTCACTATAAAAACAAACATAGTGTAACATATTATTTAAATGGAGTTACACAACTATCAAAGGCATTAAAGGTTAGTGAAAGATTAATTTCAAATAACACAATTAAAAATGAATTCAAGGAGATTTTCTTTATAAAAAAAATAAAATCTATCAAATTTAAAACTGAATTTATAGCTTTTGAAAAAATGTGAGCAATGAATTTTTATTCGCTTTTTGGTTTATTTTTGAAAATATAAAAATTCTATTTAACATTGAATATTTGATGTTCAATAGCTTTTTAACCTCTATATCCAAAGAAAGAGAAAGTATTGAAAAATTATTCCTTTTTATTGGTGAAATTGATGCAGCAATTTCTACAGCATCATTAAAATCTGGCAGTTTAAAAATTTGTACCCCAAAATTCAATAATAACTATAATTTAAATATTGAAGAAATTGAACATCCATTGATTGAAAATTGTATCGAAAATAGTGTGAATTTTCGTAACAAAAGTATGTTACTAACAGGTTCTAACATGTCTGGAAAAACCACATTTATAAGAACTGTTGCCGTAAATAGTATTTTAGCACAAACACTAAACATCTGTTTTGCGAAGAGTTATAATGCCCCATTTTACAAAGTGTTTTCTTCTATTAGAATTTCTGATGATTTATTAGATAATACAAGCTATTACTTGCAAGAAGTTCTTACTATTAAAAAATTAATTGATGCATCCACAGACCTAAATCCGTGTTTATTTATTTTAGATGAAATTTTTAAAGGAACCAATACTATTGAAAGAATTTCAGGAGGTAAAGCAATCTTATCGCATTTAAACAGAGAACAACATACAGTTTTAGTATCTACACACGATATTGAATTGACAGATTTGTTACAGAAAGAAGATTACAATTTATATCACTTTAGCGAACTTATTAAGGACAATGAACTCATTTTTGATCACAAAATTAAAACTGGGAAACTAAAAACAAGAAACGCTATCAAAATTTTAGATTTGTATGATTATCCCAAAACAATCATCAAAGATGCCAAAGAAATTGAAAAGAATTATTTTTCCTGATCTTCGGGAATAACTTTTCCTAAATATGAGAGTACCAAATCTTTCTTTTCAAAAGCTTCTTTTTCGAATTCAGTAATTAAATAGATCCCTTTTCCATTTTCAATAAATAAAGGAATTGATTTTTCTTCTAAGGCTAATAAATTGAGAATTCTATCATAATCATCCGATGTTTTTAAAGTTATTTCGTGAATTTTAGGATCTTCTCTGTAAGCTTCACTTAAGTTTATATAATCATCATTAGGAGTAAAAAAGCTTTGTCTTTCCATATCTGTAGCATTTTTAGCTTCAGTAGATGAAGCAATAAAATAGGCCCCGTGTTCTCCAAAATCATTTTGAAAACTAGTTAAAGCATATTTATTTACATCATCATTTCCTGTTAAAGCCAGTAAATATCCAACGTCATTTAACTCTATGTTATCTCTTAAATCATCATCATAAATATTAACATTTAATGCTTCTAAATTATCATCTAAGGCCTGTTCTATAAAGTTTTTATTAGCGTCTATTAATACAACTCGCTTCTCTTTATCTCTTAAATATGAAGCAATTAATCTACAAGGATCTGAAGCCCCAATAATTAATATGGCATCAGAACTATGTAAGAAAACACCAACAATTTTTGAAAATAATCTAGCTGTAGTCGCATTTAATAATACCGTTCCTAAAACAATCATAAAAACCAAAGGTGTAATATATTCAGCACCTTCCACGCCTTGTTTTAATAATTTACTACCAAATAAAGAAGCAATTCCAGCAGCCACAATACCTCTAGGACCAACCCAACTGATAAAAAGTTTTTCATTCAGTTTTAAGTTGGAATTTAAAGTACTTGCAAAAACAGCTAAAGGTCTTATTATAAAAACTACGATAGCAAATAATCCAGCAGTTTTCCATGTGTACAAAAGCATTAAGTCTTTCATATTGATGTTAGCCGCTAATAAAATAAACAGAATTGAAATTAATAAAACGCTTAAAGATTCTTTAAAATATAATAATTCTTTAAGGTTTTTTAACTTCCCATTCCCTAATACCATTCCCATAACAACCACTGCTAAAAGTCCTGATTCGTGAGCAAAAATCTCTGACTCTACAAATACCAAAAGTACTGTAGATAAAGAGACTACGTTTAACAAATAATGCGGAATCAATTTTTTATTAATAGCGTAAGCTAATGCATGAGCAAAAGTAAATCCAAAAGTTGTACCAAATAATAAAATTTTACCAAACTCAATTAATGCTGTTTTGGTAAAACCTCCTCCTCCACCAACACTAATAAATTCAAAAACCAATACCGCAACTAAAGCTCCTATTGGATCTATTAAAATCCCCTCCCACTTTAAAACAGTAGATATGTCCTTTTTTAATGGAATATTTCTTAAAATTGGTGTGATTACTGTTGGACCCGTTACAATAATTAGACCTGAAAATAGAAAAGACAAATCCCATGCTAAATTAAAAATGTAATGTGCCACGATGCCTGCTCCAAAAAATGTAATTGCAGATCCTAATGTAATTAACTTTGTAATTACTGGACCAACATTTTTAATTTCGCTTCTTTTTAAGGTTAAACCGCCTTCAAAAAGGATAATACTAATTGCCAAAGAGACAAAATAATATAGGCTTTCACCAGGAAATAGACCTTTTTGACCATTCCAAACAGGTTCTATCCATTTAGCGCCATCTTCACTGAAATAATTTGCTGCTATTGGCCCAACCAATAAACCAATTAAAATTAAAGGTAAAATTGCAGGGATTTTAAATTTCCAAGCAACCCATTGCGCCAGTATTCCTAAAATTATAATTCCTGCTAATTCTAACATAGTTTGGTAAATATGATGAATGAGTAAATTTAAGAATGTTTGTGTTTCTTAAAAATATAATTCTTGTTTTTTTTATTTCAACAGGTTTTTGCTTTATGGCATAATAAAATTAAATCACAAAAACTCTAACCTTTTTGCTTTTTAATCTAACGTTATTTAAATCTTGTACCAATCTATTTGCCTCATTTACAGGAACAGCTATAAAAGCACAATCTTGTTTCAACTCAATAACGCCAAGTTGATCTTTATTCAAGTTTCCCTTCTTAAAAAATAAACCAGCAATATCACCTTTAGAAATTTTATCTTTTCTACCTCCAGAAATAAATAAAGTTTCCCAAAAGATAGGTTTCATTTTCTGTTTGTTAGTGATATTTACATTTGTTGCACTTTTTATAAAATCTGGTAAATGTTCCTTTTGCCATTTTAAAACAAAAGCAGTTCCTTTTGCGTCTACTCTGGCTGTTCTTCCATTTCTATGGGTAAACTCTTCTATTCTTTGTGGTAATTCGTAATGAATAATATATTTCATTTCAGGAATATCTATGCCTCTTGCAGCCAAATCTGTAGCCAATAAAATTTGGCTTGTTCCGTTTCTAAATTTTATTAAAGATCGTTCTCTATCTCTTTGCTCCATTCCTCCAGAAAAACAACTGTGTGCTAATTTATGCTTTGTTAAAAAAGCACTGACTTCTTCTATAGAGCTTTTTAGATTACAAAAAATAATTCCTGGTTGATTGCCAATATGATGTAATAAATCTACCAAGGTTTGATTTTTATTTTTTGAAGGAGAAGTAATAATTTTAATGTCTAGCTTTTTAGATTTTTTACCCGTTAAATAATTTAAAACTTTAGGATTATTTAACTTTACAAAATCAGGAATATCTGCATCTTGAGTGGCTGATGTTAAAATACGTTTGTTTATGCTTGGTAATTGATTGATTATTCCTCTCATTTCATACTCAAAACCTACCTCTAAAGATTTGTCAAACTCATCTAAAATTAAGGTTTTAATACCATTTTTTGAAAAACGATTGTTTGCAAAATGATCTGAAATTCTACCAGGAGTACCAATTAAAATACTTGGAGTGTGCTTTATTTCTATCTTATCTTTTGCCATAGAGCGTCCTCCATAAACTGCATTTACTTTAAAACCAGTTCCCATTTCTCTTATTACTTGTTCTATTTGAATTGCCAATTCTCTAGATGGAACTAAAATTAAAACTTGAATCTCTTTATTATTAGGATCAATTAATTTGAGTGTAGGTAAAAGAAAAGCCAATGTTTTACCTGTTCCTGTTGGAGAAAGAATAACTGTATTTGAGTTTGTATCTATTACAGAAATAGCTTCATTTTGCATTTCATTTAATTCATAGATATTTAGTTTTGCCAAAATATCTTCCTGATTTTTAATACTATTTGCCATATTTATTACTTTCTGTTTACCTAAATAACAGGTATTTTATTGAAAATTTTAGTCAAAGATAGTTAGTCTTTTACCAATAAAGGGTTTATATTTTTTACTTTTGTATTTTCAAAATAAAACAATGTTAGGTTTACAATTCGAAACAGAAACTTCTTGGGCAGATATTGCCAAAGTAAATTTGCAGCAAATATTAACAGATCATGCTTTTTTAGAGCAAAAAGCAGCCTCTAATGCTGTATCTATAATCATTAATTATTCAGAAGAAACTGAACTTGTAAAAGAAATGAGCAATATTGCTATTGAAGAAATGCAACATTTTAAAATGGTGCATTTATTAATGGTAAAGAGAGGAATGGTTTTAGGACGCGAACAAAAAAACGATTATGCTGTGCGTTTGCAAAAGTTTTTTCCTAAAACAAAAGATAGAACCAATGCCTTAATTCAGCGTTTATTGGTGGCTGCTTTAATTGAGGCCAGAAGTTGTGAGCGTTTTAAAGTATTTTCTGAAAATATGGATGATGAAGAATTGCAAAAGTTCTACAAAAATTTAATGATTTCTGAAGCTAACCATTATACTACCTTTTTACAATTTGCGAGAAAATACCAAGATAGAGCTATTGTTGATGCAAAATGGAATGCTTTATTAGCTTTTGAGGCAGAAATGATGAAAGAAAGAGGAACTTTGGCTAAAATTCACGGATAAAAATGTTTTTCGTTGGTTAAAGTATATAAAATTAAGATTTCCTTTTTTATTAAGAAATTACTAGTAAAATAAGTCATGTTTTCTAAAGAAGAAGCTGCCCAACTGCGAAAATTATTTTGGACAAGTTTTGGAAAATCTTTTCCAAAGAAGTGGTTATTGTATAACACTAAAATAAAGGGTTTGGCTTTTAAATTTTTGGCTGACAGAAAAAAAGCAATGGTTTGCCTTGATATTGAAACTCCAGATGAAATTGCAAACCTTTTGTATTATGATCAATTGCTTTCTCTAAAAACGCTACTGGAAGAAGAACTTCCTGAGGTTATTTTTGATGATTGTTATGTATTGAATAGCGGAAAAACAATTCATAGAATTTATGTTCCTTTTGAAGGTAAATTTAGCATTCATAATAAAAATACTTGGCGAGATTGTTATGAATTTTTTATGGAAACAATGCCAAAATTTGAGCTTTTTTATTATGAATATGAAGATATTATTAAAAACATATAAATATTTCTCTAAACCTATATGTTGGCAAATAGGCTTGCGTTAAGGATTGAAGCATTTGTTTGAGCTCTTTTTTATTTTTTATAAAAAAAGCGAGTGCGTAAAGCCTGACCTGAAAGGTAACGCCCAAAAAAAATAATCATAAAAAAATCACCCTTAAAGAGTGATTTTATCTAACATTTTCTTTTTCTATTTTATAATTTGAATTGAGAAAGGATAATTTGGTTTCTCATTATTACTGGCTTTAATAGCATTTATAATTGGAAAAATTAAATAGAAAACTCCAATTAACATGATACCTATTATTCCTAAACCTAAAAGTAAAACCAAAGGGATACAGATTAAAATATAAATAAACATTGATATTCTAAAGTTTAGAATGGCTTTACCATGTTCATCCATATCTCTGATTTCATCCTTTTTTGTGAGCCATAGAACTAATGGAACTATAAAACCTCCAATACCCGAAACAAAATCTAATAATTGACTCAGATGGGTTAGTACTAGTAATTGTCTGTTTTCTTTCATTTCTATGTTTGTAGTTTGGTTGTTTATTTATTGGACGCAGAAAATCTTATTTTGTTACAAAACATTTCTTTTCAACTTAATTAAGCGATGTATATTTGCAATATGATTCAAAATGATACCATTATTGCTTTGGCTACTCCTGCTGGAGTTGGCGCAATTGCCGTAATTAGACTTTCTGGAGAAAATTCTATTGCTATTGTAAATGCTTTTTTTAAATCTATAAAAAAAGGAAAAACTTTAATAAACCAGAAAACGCATACCATTCATTTGGGTCACATCAAAAACAAAGATATCATTTTAGATGAAGTTTTAGTATCTGTTTTTAAAAATCCTAAATCATACACAGGAGAAAATGTGGTAGAAATTTCTTGTCATGGTTCTTCTTTTATTCAGCAGGAAATTATACAATTGTTTTTACAAAATGGTTGCAGAATGGCTGATAATGGTGAATTTACCATGCGTGCTTTTTTGAATGGAAAAATGGATTTATCGCAAGCGGAAGCTGTTGCAGATGTTATTGCTTCTAATTCTGCCGCCAGTCATCAAATGGCAATTCGGCAAATGCGCGGAGGAATTACAAATGAATTGAAAGAATTACGTGCAAAGTTGTTAGACTTTGCTGCCTTGATAGAATTAGAATTGGATTTTTCTGGTGAAGATGTGGAGTTTGCAGATAGAGCTCAATTTAAAAGTTTAGTGGCTAAAATTACTTTTGTTTTAAAACGTTTGATAGATTCTTTTTCTTTTGGAAACGCAATGAAAAACGGAATTCCTGTTGCTATTATTGGCGAACCTAATGTTGGAAAATCTACTTTACTAAACGCTTTATTAAATGAGGAAAAAGCGATTGTTTCTGATATTGCTGGAACTACAAGAGATGCTATTGAAGATGAAATTATTATTGATGGTGTTGCTTTTAGATTTATAGATACTGCAGGAATTAGAGAAACTAAAGATGTTGTAGAAAGTATTGGTATTAAAAAAGCTTTTGAAAAAGCTGAAAAGGCTCAACTTATCATTTTTTTAATAGATTCCAAAAAAGAGAATAAAGAACAAAGAAAACAAGAAATTAGTGCAATTAAAGATCGTTTTCCTAACAAACGTTTGTTGGTTATTGCTAATAAAGTTGACTTAATTTCTACCGATGAAATTGCTACTCTCCAATTAGAAATTGAAAATTTAATTCCTTTATCTGCAAAAAATAAAACAGGAATTGAAGAATTAAAAAATGAGTTGACTGCTTTAGTAAATATTGGTGCTTTAAGTAATAACGAGACTATTGTTACGAATTCTCGTCATTTTGAGGCTTTAAATAATGCTTTGAAAGCAATAAACTCTGTTCAACAAGGAATTGATTTAGAAATTTCTACAGATTTATTTTCAATTGATATTAGAGAATGTTTGCGTCATTTAGGTGCCATTACTGGCGATTATGATGTGGACAAAGATATTTTAGGACACATTTTTTCCAATTTCTGTATTGGAAAGTAATATCTTTTTTTAAACCAAAATAGTAGTTCCTTTTGCTGATGTTCCTTCTATTTCATCAAAGTAAAAATCAACTCTACCTAAATTAATTCCGTAAGCACCAACTTGATTTACAAGCATATTTTTTCCTTGTTTGTTTTTTACAATAGTTGGTTTTGGCAAAAAAGTATGTGTATGCCCTCCAATAATTAAATCGATGTTTTCTGTTGCTTTAGCCAAATTTAAATCAGAAATTTTATTTGGTTTTGTCCTATAATTATATCCTAAATGAGATAAACAAATTATTAAAGCGCACTTTTCAATATTTTTTAATTCATCAGTAATATCTTGAGTGATTTCAATAGGATCTAAATACTTGGTTTCTTTGTATAATTTTTTACCTACTAAACCTTCTAATTCAATTCCTAATCCAAAAATTCCTATTTTAATTCCGTCTTTAAAAAATGTTTTATAGGGTTTAACAAGCGTGTCTAAAACTGTATTTTTAAAATCGTAATTCGCAGAAACAAAATCAAAATTAGCATTTGGTAGTTGTTTACGAAAACCTTCTATAGAATTGTCAAAATCATGGTTACCCATAGTAGCTAAATCATATTTTAGCATACTCATTAACTTGAATTCTAGCTCTCCTCCAAAATAGTTGAAATAAGGTGTTCCTTGAAAAATATCACCCGCATCTAATAACAAAGTATTGGAATTTTCCTTTCTAATTTGCTCAATTAAAGTTGCTCTTTTGGCAACTCCTCCTTTATTAGCATTCCTGTAATGACTAGGTTTAAAAGGTTCTATTTGACTATGTGTATCATTTGTATGTAAAATAGTAATATGTCTTTGTTTGTTGGATACAAAAGAAGGTAATGTTAAACCTCCTATTAATGCCAAAGTAGATGCGCCTCCTATTTGTTTTATAAATTTTCTTCTTTCCATTACTCTACAATTACACGTTTATCAATAGTTGTTTTTAAAGTATCTACCTTTTTAAAATAGTCTATCACAGCATCTCTCACTTTGTAGTTTAGTTTCGTCAATTTTTTGGGATTTTTGAAAAAGTTCATTCTATCTCCACCACTCTGTAAATAATCAGAAGTTACTACATTATACGTTTTGTTTTTATCAAATTTTTGATCATTTATTCTTAAATCGTAATCATTTTCTCTAATTAGTAATGAAATATTTTTTGATAAAGGATGTGCTTTTTTATTTCCTACAAAATAATGAATTAATTCTTCTATTTTATCACCTGAAAGTTCTACTACAACTAATTCATTTTCAAAAGGCATTAATTTAAAAGCATTTTCTGTAGTTACATCTCCTAAAGGAATTGGAGAGCGTAACCCGCCACTATTAAACATCGCAAAATCGATATTTAAGTTTGTTTTATCTTTAAAAAAAGGAGTCCCCATTTCATAGCACAAATCTGCCATTAAATTACCCAAAGAGCTTTGCATAATGCCATCATTTTTTACAAAATTTTTAGGGGCGTAACAAAGTAGACTATTCATTTCTGAAGATAGTTTTTCCTTATAAGGTTTTATTATCTTTTCAAAAGATTTATCCGATTCTATTGAACCATCCAATTCAATGGTTTTAGCAGTAATTTTTTTAAGATTATAATTTGTTTTTTTACAAGAGGCAAGTAAAATAAAGAAACAAATAAAATAGAGATATTTCATTTAATTTATGTTTAATATTTCGAAATATATAAAATAATATCTGTAAAATACTCTGAATTTAAATTTAAAATTCTATCGGCCATTGATCTTCTATTGGAAATAATTTACTTTCCCAAATCTGAACTTCTTGTTGGGTTAATACACATTCTTCTAATTCGGTAATCATTTTTTCTTTATTTAAATGTTGCCCAATGAAAACTAATTCTGTTTTTCGATCTCCAAATGTTACATCCCAATCTGATTCTATTTGATCTTTATTTTCTAAAAATGCTGCATAACTAACTCTTTCTGAAACGGGCATAGAGGCCCACCAAACTCCTGCAGATTCTGCTTTACAAGAACCTCCTGCAGAACTCCAAATTAAAGCTTGATTAGATCTTGAAGCTAACCAAAACAACCCTTTACTTCTTATAATATTTTGTGGAAAAGATTGATTTAGATAATTTAAAAAACGTTCTGGGTGAAATGGCTTTTTATTTCTAAATACAAAAGAGCTAATTCCATATTCCTCCGTTTCGGGTGTGTGTTCATTTTCTAATTCTTTTTGCCAACCTGCAGAGGCTTCTGCTTTTTCATAATCAAATAACCCTGTATTAATGACATTATGTAATGCAACTTTAGATTGAGTTGTTTTAATAATTTTTGCCTCAGGATTTAGTTTCTGAATTATAGCATTCAATATTTCTAGCTGATCTTCAGAGATTAAATCTATTTTATTAAGAATAATTACATTCGCAAACTCTATCTGATCTGTTAATAAGTTTACAATAGTTCTGTCATCTCCCTCAATATTTGTAAGTTCTCTTGAGGTTAAATAATCTGCGCTTGAAAAATCATTTAAGAAATTATATGCGTCAACCACAGTAATCATATTATCTATATAACTAAATCTGCTTAAATCTATTTTACCATCTTCACTCTCAAAAGTAAAAGTTTGTGCCACAGGAATGGGTTCACTAATTCCAGTACTTTCAATTAATAAATAATCGAATTTGTTTTGAGATGCTAACTTTTCGACCTCTATCATTAAATCTTCACGAAGTGTGCAACAAATGCAGCCGTTAGACATTTCTACTAATTTTTCTTCAGTTCTAGAGAGCGTATTTTCATTCTCAATGAATTGAGCATCAATATTTACTTCGCTCATGTCATTAACAATTACAGCTACTTTAAGACCTTCTTTATTATGTAAAACATGATTTAACAAAGTTGTTTTTCCGGCACCTAGAAAACCACTTAATACAGTAACAGGTAATTTTTTCATTTATATAATAATTTTATTTTTTTAGACTATACTCTATCACTTTTTCTAAAATATATGGATCACTTCCAGGACCAATCGTTAATAACTTAGGTCCTGTAATTGGTACCCCATTAAATGGTCTGACAAAAAAACTACCATCTGGTGTTCTTTCAAAATAAGTGTACTTTTCTTCTTTTCCAATATTTGTACATCCTTTTACTCGAAGAATATTTTGCGGTAAATGTTTACAAATTTTTTCTACACAATTTATATTTGGTAGAATGGGTAGATCAACAGAACAAGATGCCCAATGCGCTTTTTGATGTTCAAATTTTTCTACTTTATTGTTTATTGGTGAAAGTTCTGAAAAGTGTTGTATATCAATAGTATTTTTTGTTATAATTTTTGCTGAAGGATTCAACTCTGCAAGTTCTTTAATTACTTTTTCTTTTCTTTCTTTTGATATATTTTCAATATGACTTAAAACAATCAAAGACGAAACCTGAACTTGATTTGACTCCAACTCATTATGTTCTCCCCTCTTTTGCCAGTTTTTAACATTTACCACAGAAATTTGAATTGGTGGTAGAAATCTTTTGTTAATACCAACACCTAAAAATTCCATTAAAGCACACGCATCTGAAGTCCCGTTTGCTTCAATTAATGTAATGCCCTTTTCTCTTTCAGGAATTCTATTCACAATATTCCGTAATTCAACAATTCCACTGCAACATATACAACTACCACTAAGTGCTTTAATATTTTTTAAATCGAGTTGATTTGCAAACTGTTGTGCATCCATATTCGCATTTTCGTAATCATTAAGAACTAAAAACGGATTCCAACCTTCGTTGATAAAATTCTCCATCAACTGCTTTAGCAACGCAGTTTTTCCTGCTCCCAAAAAGCCAACAACAGCAATTAAAGCTTCCATATGTAATTCTTTCTTAAATTGAAAAAGTAAACTGTGCCCAGTGAAATACTAACCATTTATTATATTTAAGTGATTCATCTTCTCAATTAAATCTCCAGTTATAGCCACAACCGCAGGCTTGGGAATATTATCTTCATCAAAAGGCCATTTACTTGTTGGGTTTGTAAGCTCTTTAGTTTGTTCTCCAGGATGTTGTACACTTAAAAATAGCGTTTTACCATCTGGTGCAAACCAAGGCCCTGTAAGTTCTGCATCAATTGGTGCAGATGCCACCCTAATTACTTTCCCTGAATCTTTTCCAAATCTAGGAATGACAAATAAACTGTTATTTTTAAAAGGCACATAAGGTTTTCCTTCTTTATTCATAGCACTTCCAGACATATCAGAAGTCATCCAAAGATTTCCTGCTAAATCAAATGCTAAGTTATCTGGACAAGAAAAACCACTTTCTTCTCCTCCAGCTTTATATGTTGATGCTTTAAAAGTTAATGAGTCAAATTTCCCGTTAGTTTCTTCCAACTTTAAGATTGAACCATGATAATCTTTCTTTTGATAATTATTGGTAAGCGATATCAAAATATGGCCTGTTATTGGATCAATTTCTATATCTTCTGGTCTATTTAATTCTGTAGCTCCCAAAATTTTTGCAGCTTCTCTTGCTCTAATTAAAACCTCCGTTTGATTTGTAAATTTCTTTTGTAATTGCGGTTGATTTTTCCAATCTAAAGGTAACCATTTTCCATTTATAGTATCTGCTACATACAACGTTCCTTCTTTCAAAGAGCCTGGTTTTGAAGATATAAATTTATATAAATGTTCATTATTATGATCATCTCCTGAATAAGCCACAATTCTTTTGTCTTCCAACTCATAGAGTGTGCAACATTCGTGAGCAAACCTTCCTAAAGCGATATGCTTTTGAGCTTCTCCATTTCTGGGATCAATCTCTACCACCCAACCATAATGTTCTGGTGGATAATCATAAAATTTTTCCCAAGCACAATGGGTACTTGGTTTACGAATTGGATTATTATTTTCATCATATACAGTTTCACCAAAAAAACCATCGTAATTTTCTTCACATGTTAAAAAAGTATTCCAAGGTGTAATTCCTCCTGAACAATTAGCTAATGTCCCTATTACTGTTGTTTTTCCTTTCACAGGAGTATCCCAATTTAATTTAATTGGCGTTTTTGCTGAAATTCTTCTGTTATAAGGATCATTTTTAACTACTCTCCAAACTTCATTTTCTTGTTTAATTCTAACTATACTGCCGCCTACATTATACATTTCAAGATCTACTTGTTCTCTTGTTTTGTGCTCAAAGGGGTTATTGTAAACATTACTATCAAATCCAGAAACAAAAAGCGGATTAATGTATTCATGATTTACCCATAATAAACCATCTTTAGGATTGTTTTTATCTAAAGGAATAAAACAAGTAAAATCATTATTAAAACCAAATGTGTCTTTATCACTTATTTGATCACCCCATTTGATAATTGTATGATAATTTAACCCTTTGGCAAGAATTAAATCGTCATTATCTGAGGGAGACAATCCTTCTACAATAATATTTTTTAATCTATTAAGTTTATCTTTAGATACATCACTGCCCAATATCGGCTTTGTATTATTACCACAACTCATTAAAAATGGAGGTACTATTATGGCTCCTAAACTGGCTTTTCCTAAGAAAGAAACAAATGTTCTTCTTTTAATTGATTTCATAATTAATATTGAATATTTAAACTATACTGCAATTTCTGCAAGTACCAACTAACATTATTTCTGCCGAGTCTATTTGAAAATTTGGAACTTTTGGAATAGCAATTTCTACAGATAAACATTCAATTGCTCCGCAATCTTTGCATTGAAAGTGTGGGTGTGAATCTAAGTGATTGTCTGAAGAGCAACTATGGCATTTTGCATACCATTTATTACCATTTATATCATTAAAAGAATGCACAACACCTTCACTTTCCATACGTTCCAAAATTCTATAAACTGTAGTTTTATTCATTTGATTTTTAGTCTTTTTAACTAAATTAACTACAGACAAAGCATTTGAATTTTGACTAAAAATACCTAATAATAATTCAACCGATTTTGTTTTTCTTATTATTCCCATAAATACAAATTTAATGCAACTATGTTGCAGTACCAAACTCTTTAGTATATTTGCTAAATAATTTTGATAATAGTTATGATTTCAATAAAACAGAAATCCGATTTTTTTGGAGTTGCAGCAAGCAGCTTGTGTTTAATACACTGTATTTCAACACCTTTTATTTTTTTAGCTCAAGCTCACGCAGCCTGTTGCGCTGTGGAAGTTCCAGAAATTTGGAAGAATTTAGACTACCTCTTTTTAGCCGTTTCTTTCATCGCTATTTATTGGTCTACTCGAAATTCATCTAAAAAATGGATTAAAACTGCTTTGTGGTTAAGTTGGGCACTATTAACTTTCACAATTTTAAATGAAAAAGCCCAATGGTTTTCTATACCAGAATACTTCATATATTTTCCTTCTCTTGGGTTAGTAGGATTTCATATTTACAATCTTAAATTTTGCCAATGTAAAGAAGACAAATGCTGCACAAATAATTTGTAATAGAAACATTACAAGAAAAGTACTGTCTAAATAAACTTCAAAATTATTTTTAGAGAATTCTTTTAAAAAAGGAGAAGAACTTTATCCTTTCAAATTACTATCTTGGTATTAATTTTAAAAAGTAAACGACTGAAATATAAACAATAACATAAAATCATAAAAAAGAGTTGGCTTTTACCAACTCTTTTTTTACAAAATCATGTGTTAATTCCCCTATCTAAATATAATCTTAGAAGTTCCGTAATCATTTTCAGGGGAAGTTACCTGTAGTAACATTACGCCTGTTTTTACTTTGAAATCAAATTCTAATTCGTTCTTACCTGCATTTATCTGTATTTCTGAGCTGTAAATAATTTTTCCTGTAATATCAGATAGTGTTACTGTAGCTTCAGTATCCGTTTCACTGAATAAAAGTAAATTTACATTTCCTGCTGATGGATTTGGGTATGCCATAAACTCATTCTCAAACTTCTCTATCTTTTGTACTATCTGGTCTTCAACAGCGACCTTTGTAAACTTAACATCCTTGATTTCTAAATCTAATTTGTTTGTTTGCGCTTCTACTGGTAAAAAGGTAAATAATAAAGTGGTTAAGTCCTCTGCGGTTAACTTATCCTGAGTAGCACTTGAACTAAATATTTCAAATGGAACATAATACGTTTGCTCTTCTTCTGATAAATCTACCATTACTCTATACTGAGCTCTCCAATCTTCAATGGATGATTTTAATAACCCTAACTCCATCAAACCTGAGCCTTTAGCCGTAAATGCCAAGTACTTGTACTCTGTATAATCAGCTGATAGAGTTCCTGGTAGTAACGATTTATAAATCGTTAAATAGTCATAATCACTGGTTGCTTGAATCTCTACTCCTCTATTAATCGTGTATTCATCATCCTGATATTCTCTGTCAAAATCATTCCATACAAAGTAATTTTTAATCTCCGTATATCTCTTATCATAATCTAAGCCCCAGTTTCCATCTGCATGATAGAAAGCATCTTCTACATCTCCTTCTACTTCAATAAGACCATCATATTCATATCCATCTGCAATATCTAATCGTAAAGATTGCTGAATTTCTGTAGTTACTGAATTGTTTCTATGCTTAATGTTGTTTGCGGTCTCAGAATATAATTCCACCATTGATACTTCTGCTGTATTACCTTCTTGTGTACTTCTCAAGGCCACAATTAACTCTCCTTTCTCCCTGTATATTTTTGAAGCATACGTTTCAGGAAATTTCTGAACCTCTAGCTGTTGCACAGGAATATAAGATTTTAAATTATTTAAAATATCTCTTACTAATTTTTGAGTATCTTTTGGTTTTGTTGTCCATACTTGGAAATTATAGACATCATTAAACTCTGTGTAATGGTTTACATACCAGTTCGTTTGAATCGTATACTTACTATCATTATTATTCTTTGCAATTGCAAAAGAAATTGCATATTCAACAACACCATCTCGTTGTTTAATTCCTTGCATTAAGAAATTATAACCTCTGATTTCTACTTTTTGAATATTCAAAATCTCAGCTCCTCTTAATCGATCACAAGATGCTTTGGTATGATTGTAAATCCTATCAGAAGTTTTAATTCCTAAAACAACTCCTTTGGTCTCTCCATTCATAGAGAAATCTACAGACAATACTTCATCTGCTATGGTGTAATCTAAAATATCAGTAGGGGAAGTTATGTTGGCTATATTACCTGGATACAACTCCTCAGGAAACATATCTAACATCGTTTGCCCTTTTCCTTGATAAGGCTGTGAAGCTTTCATCTTATCTTTCTGATACAAGTTCGCACTTGACTTTACAAACTCTGTTGGTACAGAATTTTTCTTTCTTCCTACATAGATTTTTGAAATTGCATCTCCTAAAGACTCAGACTCAACCCCTCCATTATTTCCTCCTCCTGTATTTCCAGAAGAAACACCATAAGCAAAATCTTGATCCAAATTATTGACTCCTAAAGGTAAAGAAAGAGTACTCGTATTTGGAGTACCTACTCCATCTGCATCGAAAGTTGGTATTAAATCTGCTATTACTTTTCCTGCTGGTAAACCTCCAGTTACTGTACTTATATCTACAGTTACTATGTAACCTCCTAATACAGATAAATTATCAAATAAATAATTACCGTTTGTATCTGTGACCATTACTATATCATCTGCCGTGTTACTAGGAGTCCCAGGATCTAAAGTAACTGTTGCTCCAATCAATCCAGATTCATCATTGTCCTTAATCCCATCTCCATCAGTATCATACCATACTGTATCTCCGATGGAGTTATTGTCATCAGCTTCAACAATTATAGTTACCGTAGCTGTTGACGTATCTCCATCGCTATCTGCAATCGTGTAAGTGAAGCTATCCGTACCGTTATAGTTCGATGCTGGCGTATAATCTATCGTATCATCCGTTGGATCGTTTGGTGTACCGTTGTTGTTTACTACAACT
>Ga0206127_1001366_pt1 | contig 26903 bp, 19 predicted proteins | sample Helgoland_Spring_6_FD_148646 | JGI IMG/M metagenome (GOLD analysis project Ga0206127, IMG submission 148646) | Pelagic subsurface seawater microbial communities from Kabeltonne, Helgoland, North Sea - Helgoland_Spring_Bloom_20160419_1 | ecosystem: Environmental > Aquatic > Marine > Epipelagic ...
CAGGCTCAGGTTCGGGCTCAGGTTCAGGTTCAGGTTCAGGTTCAGGTTCAGGTTCAGGTTCAGGTTCAGGTTCAGGTTCAGGTTCAGGTTCAGGTTTTAATACAACCTCGCCTGAGTCAATTTTCTCTTTAATTTCAGCAGATTTGATGTCCGTCGCCTTAGTAACCTCGGCTGCATCGGTCATCGCTATCGTTACGGCGGGGTCACCCTTAGCTTCAGTCGCTGCCTTAACCTGCTCGTTCAACTCTGTCACGACGGCAAAGGCCGCCATTGACGCTTCGGAGGTGAGGTCCGTCACTTCCTCAATTGCCATGTTAACATTCTGAACTGCAGTGCTTAGATCAGCTTTAACCGCATCGAAATCTTCGCGGGAAGCAATACCCTTCTCTTCAATTTTCGCTGAAAGCTTCTCTGTAACAGCTTCAATCTCGGCGGCATCTGAGAAATCCACCGTGGCATTCGCAGCGGCAGGATCCGCCTTGACCGCTTCAGTGCGCTCCTTCACCACCTCAACTACAGTTTCAAGTGCAGCTGCAAACGACTCCGCTTTGCTGCCCCCTGCACCTTCAACCGCAGAAGCAATGGCATTCACAGTCGTCATCACCTGCTGCGAAACTTTTTCTACAGCAAGGGCTACAACAGGGTCTACATCAGCTGAATAGGGGTTAAATGTCGTGGGATCTACACCGTCTGGAAGACCCAAAACGGATGCAACCTCCTCCTTGGTGATGCCTGCCTCCTTCATAATAGTCGTGGCAGGCGTCACCACTGATGCCCCTGCAGGTGCCTTGAGCGTCACGTTATCAAGAATTTCGCCGGAAGACGTGTCTATTGTGGTTTCGTCGGTCTGCGCTACAAAACTAGCATCCTCGACAGTTCCGGACAGAGAAAATGACCCATCTGCAGCCGTCCTTATAGACGGCTCGTTGACACCCAACACGCCGTCGCCGTCATAATCTAAAAATACAACCGCATTTTCCAACGGCCCCTTGATGACCGCGCCACTGTAGTTAATCGGCTGCGGCGTGCTACCACCGCTACCAGCATTCGTCCCAGAGCCATCGCCTGAATCATCACCACCGGATACGCCGCCATCCCCAGCACCAGACCCACCACCGCAGGCTGACACAGTCAAAAGAGCGAGAATGGAAGATGCAAGGGGAAGCCTTTTCGCGGACCGCAGAGCAACAAATTTTTCAACTAAGTGATTCAATTTACAGTTCTCCAACGATGACATTGCTTTTCTTCATACCGACCCAGTGTACGCACCAGGAAACTAGAGTCAACATTAGGCTAATTCTGATACTGTCAACATTAGTCTTGATTTAAAAATTGGAGTGGATACTGCTCCCAACACGATCTGCGCCTATACTTTGCTTAATAACTTAAAATGTAGGATTGCGCTGCCACCTACAACGCTTGCCTTATCCATGTTGCAAGCTCTAACACGACCCTTGCTTGCGGAGACTACCCCTAGGTACCGTACGGTAGTACCTACCAAAGAGCATCATTAACTGCATGGAAGGAGCAAACTGAGTACTGACGTGCCTAATATCGCATGAAACGATAATACCTCCATGCGCATGCGCACGAAGGCGGCACCACGTAATAAATGTTTCATCGAATACAATCGAATAACCTCCTGTAATCAAGTATTTCTCGTATATCGCAAATTAAAAGAATCCCCTAACCAACACTAGTGAAACGACCCTGCCGTTGCCGTGAGCAAGTGTACGACTGGAGATCTTAAGTGAAACCCACAGCGCGTTCTTTAGGTGAGCACCAAAGTTAATGGCGAAAGGTTTTGAATACAGAGGTGTTCGTCAGCAAACGACAGGCACCGGTCGCAATCATTGTCTGGCTGTATGATGGCACCAAGTCAGACCTTTTCACGCATTAAATATGCGCATAATTATTGCTCAATGTTTTACAGGTCCATCAAAGCGTTGCTTGTATCCATGTTCCCAAGGCAAGCCTGGATAGATTTGCATTGATTTGATCCCAACCTTCTTCAGCCAGTCCTGCAGGTGCGTAGCAAGGAACTCAGGGCCGTTGTCAGGGCGAATGAACTCTGGCTTGCCGTGTTTCATAAACAGTGGGTGCGATGCGTCCAAAACATCATGCGCATTCATTTTGGGCAGCACTGCCACGCAGAGCGCTTAGCGGGCACATTTATCTAGAACCGTGAGCATTTTATAGCTGCGTCCATTGCTAAGCTTTTCGTGGACAAAGTTGATCGCTCAAATGTGGTTGGGATTTGTCGACCGCAGCCTGATGATAAAGCTGTCTTTGTGATGAAGCCGTTTGCGCTTTTTGTGTCGACGCGGCAGCTGCAAACCCTCTTCACCACAGACGCGTTCTATCTTCTTGTGGCTAACACGCCAGCCTTCTATGCGCAGCAGGGCTGTGACTTTACTAGAGCCATACCACCCATATTGTTTGGCAAGCCGGATCATCACCAAACGGAGTTCAGTGTCATCTACTGGGTTGGCTTGATAGCGCGGACTTGAACGGGCTATATCCAGAATAGTGCAAGTAACCCGCTCAGAAATATCCAGATTTTGACGCATATGAATGACGGCCTGACGGAGCTGAGCCCGCGTGAGGCCCGTCTGTTGCTAGATGGGAGAGCACTTCAGCTTCAGACCACGGGGTGTAGAGGCGAGTGGTGGGGCTGCCTGAATAATCCTTCGGTAGGAATAGGTGACGGTGGGTGGTCGTGCGTTAGGCTAACTTCTGACACCAGAATTGATACATTCCTCCAAATGCACTTGGATTGGCCTCTTCATATGCGTGCCATTTATCCAAATCGTATGGGTCGCCAGCGCCAATATTAGTTAACTTAAAGTGCGAAATAATTTCAGGAGAATGAAAACCACAGAATTTTAAACCTAACCGCGACAAGCAGTTTTGTATTTGAGGTATAGTAAACCTGTGCTCCTGTACGTGGAATAAAAGGTCCTTTAGTTCGCTAAAGCTGTAGAAGTCAGAAGAATTCAGTATTCGCCTATGATGTTTTTGGTCCGACTCGATCACCGTTGTTCTGAACGACTTCATTGCAGCATCGCTTGATCCAATACCTGCCTCTTTGATTTCTTGCCTCATTTCCACAATGTGCTCTCTTGCCAATTCACTATATAAACCAATCTTCATCAGACCACCCGGTTTGACGCAATCCGTTAGTACCCTCCAGCCTGCTAAAGGGTCATGCATATGATGTAGAACGCCAGCACTTTCGACTATGTCAAATTGTCTATTCAGTTTGCCTAAATCGAGAATATCTGCCTGTATATATTCTATATTTTGGATTTCAAGTTCTTCCGTTTTACGTTTAGCATAGCTCAGGCTAGATAAGCTTAGATCAATAGCTAGAACTTTGGAGCCTTTGAACCTTGCCGCAGTACCTATAGAATGTTGACCTGTTCCACAGCCAGCAATTAAGATGTTAGGCGCTGAAACCTCTTTGATCTTGTCATCGCAAAGCTTCAGCTTAATCTCCTCGACCACCGTCAAAATAGGCGCTGCTTGCAACCGCAATCCTAAATTCACCCATCTAGGATACGGGCTTACTTCGTATTGATCCCTAACTGTTGAAGACACTTTGTCAGTGATCTCCTCCAGCATAGGTAAAACAGTCTTAATTTGGGATTCTTGGTTTGGCTCTGCAATCTGCCTTACGAAAACGTCTTCAATTTCATCGTTAATACGCAACGAGCTAGACCAATCATACTGATTAAGAGGTCTATAAGAGGCTAGACATAATATTGACTGCGGGCTCGGTTGTTCGCCTTTATTTAGCAACTGTTTTACAGCCACCTCTAAGACTGCAAGAGCTTCATCCTCACGCTCACTTTGGTTGTAAATATATTCGTTGGTGAAGCACTGCAGCGCTAATGCAGATTGAAACTCTAACTCTTGTGCCGAACCCGTAAGATCTGAGATCGATAATAGCAGGCTAGCTCTAAGCTCTCTAAATAAGTCCTCAAGATCCAAATCAGGTAGTGGACAGACACTCATAAGCTTTAACAATAGTGGTAGCTCAGATAGATCCGTAACGACCTCTGACAGTTTTGGCTCTGGCTCAGCCACAGAGGAAGTTTGCAGGTGTCGCTTCAACTTTGGTTCAAACTTCAAAAGACTTATGGCTGCAGGAGCAATATCCCTGGGCCTAACAAATGATTTTTCATCAAGCAGCGAGGCAATGATTTTTTGCAAACCAGGGTTTGACTGTTTAAAAACCATCCCTTTAAGAGTAACTCCCATGTTGTAGTAGGCCTCAGCGTAATTAGGCTTGATAGCTAGGGCTTTGCTGTAAGCCTCAACGGAGACATCAAGTTGCCCCAGGCCTTTAAGTGCAGCCGCTTGGATGTTGAACAAGATGGCTGACTGTGGGAACTTCTGAATTAAGGTCCCGGCCTCCTGTAACGCCTCCTGAAGCTGCCCTTGGCTGTAGAGATTAATCAGTGCTTGTACCTGATCTTGTGGTGGGTCCTGAATTTTGGATGCTTTACTAACGGGTCGACTCGTTAAATCCTTCAGCCCATCACGAGCCCGTTTGTTCTTGGGGAACTTAGCCAGAATGTCTTGATAGATATGCCTGGCTTCGTCAGTAGAGCCTTTTTTTGCTTTCTTCTTGGCCAGCTTAATCGCTTGGTCCAGTTTCACGCTATCGAGGATATTGGGCCGTTTAGACTGTGTTTCTGCGGTTATTTTACTAGCTTCTTGGGTTTCTTTTTCAGCATCCTTTAGCCTTTGCTCCAGCGTATCAAAGCCATCCCCCTTTGCGCCCTTACTTCTGGCTTTATACAACACAGCTTTAGCATCTACTAGCTTGTCTACCTTAATCAAAGCATCAATGTAGCTGAGCCAAAACTGGGCCTTGGCGGGATTAGCATCTAGCGCCGTCTTGAAGAAAGGCAGAGCTTGTTCCACCTTACCAACACCAACGGCCAGCACCCCCATATTATGGTTCGCATCAGGGTGCTTAGGCTGGGCCTTAAGAATAGCCGTATAAAGGCGATCGGCTTCCTGTACCTGCCCTGCTTTATGCGCCTCAATAGCCCGCTGTGTAACTTGATATATTGTGAGTTCTACCACTGCTATTCCAGCCTCTTGTTAATCTCGTTTTGAGACCATAATTTATTGGTACTTCTTCGTTTCCATCTTTAAGATCTCTGACCAAGTTTGAAAAGGGATGCAAATGGACGAAGTAATGACCCTCCTAACGTCTGTCTTTGGTGATACCCTTGTTAAAAGCTTCAGTGGCACAGATTTAACCCAACAGCCCTTTTCCACTGACAAACTGTGAACGCATCTGAAGATGCCAGTATCATATCTTAAAAGCCTGTCTACACAGCTACAAAGACTTGAGGGTGACCTCACGCATACCTTTATCAGAGGGTCACTAATGGAGGGCCAAAGCAGCCCAGTGCCTCGCATTAAAGAAACCTTCACAGCAATACCTCGCCAGTGGTACATGATCGACATTGATAGCCTCGCTTGGGATGGTGACATTTCTGATCAACAGGCTTGGCCAGTAGAAAAGGGCTGTTGCGATAACTCTCCACCATTGAAGATTTTAACAATTGTAAGGCCAGTGGCAGACGCTAACGGTGTCACTAATTCCTTCATTTGCATCCCTTTTCAAAATTGGACAGAGAACATAAGCATGGAAGTAGAAAAGTACCAATCAGTGATGATCTTCGAACGAGATCGGACAATAGGCTGGAATAGCAATGGCAGAACTTACAATCGATCAAGTGTTACAGCATGGCATTGCGGCACATAAAGCCGGACAGGTACAGGAAGCTGACCGCTTTTATACTGCTATCCTCAAAGCACAACCGAAGCATCCTGAAGCAAATCATAACATGGGTGTACTGGCTGTTGGCGTTGGTAAGATTCAGGAAGCACTTCCATTCTTTAAAACAGCAATGGAAGAAAATCAAACCACAGCGCAATTCTGGATTAGCTACATTGATGCTCTGATTAAGTTAGATAAGTTAGCTAATGCCAAGGCTTTGCTGAATCAAGCCAAGACCAATGGCTTTAAAGATGATGACTTTGATAAGCTGGAGCAAAGGTTGAATGCAGCAAACAAAGAATATCCCTTAGATGATACCCTTACTGAAACATTGGAAACAAACCAAAGCTACTCTCTCTGTACCGCTATCCAATTGAGAGAAAATGGCGAATTTGACCAAGCAATTGAATTGCTGGAGGCCTTAGTAAACCAATCTCCAGAAGATGTTAATATGCTTTCTATGCTAGCACACTGCTGCCTCTTGGGTGGTCAAGTAAACGAAGCTAAACTTCATCTCGATAGAGCCACGACCATTGCGCCTAACAATGCCTCAGTACGATGGAACACTGCTCGACTAAAGCTCAAAGAACAAAAACCATTAGAAGCCCTTAATGTTGCCAGAGATACCAGCCAAAGATTTCCAGATGATGTGGAGGGAATGGGAGTGCTTGGAGCTTGCTTAAGGGTAAACGGAGAGTTCGTTGAAAGCCTCGTCGTATTGAATAGGGCAATCGAACTAGATCCTAGTTATCCTGAAGTATTGATTAACAGGGGTTTAATAAGGCTAAGCCAAGGAAATACGACTGGAGCGCTAGTTGATCTTGATCTAGCGCATAGATTAAAGCCTCATATTAGGGAGATTTGGGACTTAGTTGTTGAACTAAAAATAGAGGTGCAAGAATACTCTGACGCAATTCTGCTTCTGATCAACATAATTGAAGTTGATCCTGACAATGCAAAATGGTGGGCAGCTTTAGCAATTTGCAATCAGAACTTAGGGAATTTTGGCGCTTCAATAGAGGCCTATAGCAAGGCTATAGCCATCAAGCCTGATTACGCTGAAGCCTATGCAAATTTAGGGTCCGCTCTGAAAGAACAAGGTAAGCTGGAAGAGGCGATAGCATGCTATAACAAAGCCCTAGCCATCAAGCCTGATAACGCTGAGACCTTCAACAACATTGCTGTTACTTTCCAAGAACAAGGTAAGCTGGACGAAGCGATAGAGGCTTTTAAGAAGGCCCTGGCTATAAAGCCTGATTATGCTGCCGCCATAGAAAATTCTCAAAATCTTGCTGTTCAATTATTGCCATTTATTACTAATTTTAGATATAATTACGATAAAAATGAAACAGAGTTAACATCCAAAGTTACGCTTGGGCCCAAGTTCCAAGTTCATAAGCTAATCGAAACGTTTCTTAAAGCACAGTTCAGCAAAGCTCGGTCACACAACAAAAATTTCAAAATTTGTGATCAAAACCTCTTGGACAGACTGAAGCCGCAGGACAAAATATTTTGTCATGCGTACAGTAGCTTTATTGGAAAATTGCTTGAGGCTAATTGGGATGACGAACCTACCTCTGAAAATATAGTTTACCACTTGGGCGAGAGCCATTCCTTGAGTTATGCCCACAGAAATATCACCGTCGACGGTTCAAAATTTAGAATCACTCCCAGAATAATATTTGGGGCTAAAGCATTCCATTTCTCCCAAACACGGCACAACGCGTTTAAAGCGTTAGCGCAGGCTCATTTCCTATCGCTCCCAAAAAATTCAAAGGTTTTTATTTCATTTGGAGAAATTGACTGTCGTCCGAATGAAGGTTTCATAACTGCAGCTAAAAAACTAGCGGAACCGTTAGACAACATTATAACTAAGACCGCGATGGGATACGTTCAGTGGTTTCTCGAACAAAACAAAGATCAAGGCCATCGCATATACTTTATAAATGTGCCCGCACCAGTTTATCATGAAAAGCTTAATGCTGATATAAATTCAGAGATGGCAAGAGCCGTGGTGCTCTTTAATACTGCACTCAAAAAATATTCACTCAAATACGGATTTGACATAATAGATGTATTTTCATTCACCGTTGCAAGAAATAAGTTTTCAAACAATTGTTATCACATAGACAGACATCATCTTGGGGTAAAAGCATTGGTGAATATAGAGCAACAGATTACCTAAATACGCTGATCTGCGCCCCTAAGACTCCTCTAAAATGATGTAGAATCTGCCCGACCAAAGTACAGACTAATAATACGAAGATTAACCGATGAACAATTTGTGTCGGTATCGTTGAGCCGCACCCATTCGCTTTAAACAACAGTCAACACGCATGCCTAAGATGCCAAACCCACCCTTCATTGATAGAAATAGCTGTGCTGACTATAGTCCAACAGCTGGATGATGCTCAATCCATTGTCCACTCGCTACAACGTGGAGCTGGGCGCTCACCCACCACACTCGCCTTATCCATGTTGCAAGCTCTCACACGACCATTGCTTGCATGAAGGAACCATCCTTGTTCCCCAAACTTGGGCAAGTGCCAAAGGGCATCGCCTGATTGCATCGGGGGAGCAAACTGGGCGTTGGCTGTGCCTTTGTTATTATCTGAGTACAGAGCGCCGATGATAGTGCCCATGCCAACTAGAGCAGCACCAAGTAGTTGTTGTTTCATTGGATAGTTCCCTTTGGATGTAGGTGTTTCACAGGTCGTAAATGAGAAAAAGCCCCACCTTAAGGCGGGGCTTAATTTAAGCTATTAGCTGAGCTTATCTGGAGATTTTACCCAGCCAGTAAGCTAGTTCTTATGCAAAGTCAGAGAAGCTAGCGGCAGTTAAGTCGCCCGCATCAGCTATGCCAGACAAAGTGGCCAACAGTGTAATATCAGCAGCGGCTATAGCTGTTGACCCTGCGGCATTGTCTTCGATTTTAAACAACCCGGCATTAGTACCGTCAGATGCAGCTATGTAAAAGACATCACCCTCATCATCGAATGTGAAAGCAACACCTGCCCCACCAGTAAGATCCGAGTCAGCCAATACAGCTGCTAGGCCGGTCGCGTCCATAGATCCCAAATCAGCGACTGTGGCAACACCGTTATCAAGTACAGTTAATCCATCAATGATTGACGCAGCGCCCGATCCGTCGAGAACTACGAACCCATCGACATCTAGGTTGCCACCAGTGTTTACTACATCGATCGTACCGGTGAAGTTAAACACATCGGTGCCACCAGTGAAGCCAGTAATTGTATCCACACCAGCACCACCAAACGCCACATTGACCGTATCGGCACCTGCACCGAGGTTGATTGTATCGTTCTCAGCTGTACCGGTGATGGTTTCGTCCCCGCCAAGACCATTAATCGTAATGGTGTCTTCACCGGCAACCCAGTTCGCTGTCGCCGTGATACCTGACAAGTCGACTGTCCCACCAAATGCAGCATTCACAACCAAGTTTGTTGCTGTACCAGCACCAGCAGTCTCAAGCTCTATAGTTTCGCCTGTTAGCTGTGTACCGATGAATGTTGTAGTCAGAGAGTCAGCGATATCAATCGTTTCAATTTCGTCAAAACTGGACGCAGCCATGTTAGTGAAATCAACTGAGGCATCGATGTTAACGATGTCTGTTCCACCAGCGGCCGCTTCGACAATGCTCTCACCAGCAGCAGCGTCTGTCACTGCGGTAAACGAGTATGTATCGTTCCCAGCACCACCAGTCATTGTATCAGCACCGGCACCACCAGTAAGAGTATCATCACCGGCACCGCCAGTAATGGTATCATTTCCAGCTTCACCAACCAGGGTATCGCCGCCATTACCACCGGAAAGTACATCGTCACCAGCACCAGCAGTGAGGGTGTCATCACCTGTACCGCCTGTAAGTTGGTCAGCACCCGACCCTGTTGTGAAATCAGCTTTCATGCCATCTGCGCCAGTTAGATCCAAGTCACCTGTGCTGGCTGCAGCTGAGACTATGAAGCTATCTGCAGTTGTTAGGTTGGCAGAATTGATGACCAAATTTGACAAGTCCAGTGAAGTGGCTGTCCCCATCTCAACTGTAGCATTGAACGTGTCGCTCAACGTTGCGTGGTCAACAATGAAAGTAGAACCATCTAGCAGAGCCGCTCCCACTGTGACGGCAACAACTCCGTTAGCAGCTTGGATAGTTTCAGTCTGGGAAACTGTAAACGTAGCACCATTATTCAGGTCCAAGGCGTCCGCGCCAATGATCAGGGTGTCTGATCCATCGCCGGCATTCAAAACGTAGGACTTAGCTGCGACAGTGTTGTCAGAGATAGTGATGATGTCGTTACCGCCGTTAGTTGTCACGGTGAGGGAATCATCAGTAGTATCGAAAGTCAGCTGATCAATCCCAGAACCTGTGGTCACAGAAGTGACGTTACCACTATCAAGATTTGTTGCTGTAACGGCACCAGAACCGGCTACAACTAACGCACTAGCTGTCACGTCAGTAGCACCAATACCAACCGCGCCAGTCGAGTTAATAGTTAGAACGCCTGTTCCCACGTTAGCAGAGGTCGCCAATGTGACGCCGTTTGCACCTGCTTCAATAGTTACGCTGGTGTTGTCTGCTGAACCCGTTAGCGCCGTAATGGATGACGCAGTCAAAGTGCCCGTAGCAAATGTGTCCGCTGAAACATCAATTGTTGCAGTTGCGAAGTCAGTGAATGTCAAAGATGTTCCAACATCAACCGTCGCGTCTGTTGCGGTCGCTCCGTCATCCAGAGTAACGGAAACTGAGTTCGAAGCTGCACCAGCATTTGAACCGTCTATTGTTGTTGCTGTCTGATCAACGGACAATGTGACGTTCGCTCCAGAGGCTACAGTTGCTGTCTTCGCGTTGTTGTCTATTGCGATTTCGATAACGTCAGCAGCAGCAGCTGACAGATCCATGTCACCAGCAGCGGTCCCAACTTTCAGTGTGCTTGTAGCTGATGAGCTGTCAACAAATGTCATTGCATTACTTGTCAGCAGATCAATATCCGACGCGTCCATGGTAACAGTAACATTTTGGTCGCCGGTAACAGTTACGCTGGCTACACCCTCAGAGTTAAGCAACGAGAACTCATGAGCGGTTCCATTACCGCTAAGAGATACCGATGTCAAAGTGTCACCCAACGCGTCATCAATCGTGGAGGCGGTTGTCCCACCAGCAGAAACGGTCGCGGTTGTAGCCGCTTCAAGACCTACATTTACTTCATCAACAGCCGTCAAGCTGACAGATGTCGCAGCGGTCAAATCCGTTGTGTTTGCATCAATTGCTTTAGCGGAGTTCGCAACGACTGTGGTCGCACCAGCTGCAGCAATCACCATGTCCGCGACAGTGGTAGTGAAATTCACGGATGCATCGCTATCTGATGTTAGAGTGGCTGCGGTCGCAGACGATGACGTCATCGTAGCGCCCGTCAGTGTTCCACCGGAGTTTGCTGTCATCGCGGCGGCTGCAGAAGTCGCCGTAAGAGCTGCATTGTCGTCACCGGTTACAATAACTGCTGTCGTAAAATCATCGCTAAAGGCAACATTTGATCCAGTTTCCAAACCTGTCACAGTTGCACTGGCGATACCGGAACCAGCTTTGTTCAAGTCAATATTCATGGTGGTGAAATTTTGAATGTTGTCTGCAGCAACTTCAAAAATAGCATCTGCGGTCGTACCTGTGGCCGTGAAAGACTCCAGTGTGAAGTTTACAGTTTCGACGTTGATTACTTGAGCTGTTGCAGCGATATCTCCAGTAGCTATTACTGTTAAAGTATCGCTATCTGTTGTCGAATTATCAGCGATAACGTCTCCAGCGTTGTACGTAGCAGACGTAGCACTTATTGCGTCGTTGGACACAGTCATGGGCACAATATTAGCTGTGGCCGTCAGAGGCTCTGCTGTCGGCGTGGTCAGCGTATTATAGTCAGCGATCAATTCGTCCAGCGTCGCAAATGGCGAGCCGGCTGCAACTGCCGCATCTGTAGCAGCTTGGTTGTCAGTTGTAAGATCTACTGCAGCAACTGCAGCGTCTACGGCCGCTTGGTTGTCAGTTGTGATATCTACTGCAGCAACTGCAGCGTCTACGGCCGCTTGGTTGTCAGTTGTAAGATCTACTGCAGCAACTGCAGCGTCTACGGCCGCTTGGTTGTCAGTTGTGATATCTACTGCAGCAACTGCAGCGTCAATATCTGCCTGATCAAACGGTGTTAAATCTACCGCCACTTCATCCGAACCGCCACAAGCGGCCAAGGATACTGCCATAAGCGTCAGACCGCTTACGCGAGCTGCGTTTTTAGCATTCTTCGATTCCCAGGCTTTTACCAGCTTGCTGGTTGCGTTCAACTCAGCAGCGCTTGAATCGAATGACGCGTGTTGTTGGATGGTCATAATTTCTTTCTCCAGACATTAATGTTCACTGCCCTTTTTAAACACGCGCCAAGAATCTATTCAATATATTAAATTATGTTTAAAAAATACTAAATTAATGACTAATATTTTACAATTTAATTTAATAAATTATATAATAATATGAATAACTAATGCGAACATTCTATAACTCCAAATGCATTGAAGTCTCGGTTTTAATAGGAATTTTAATGAAATTTAATCTTTCATAAAAAATTTCGCTGCTGTACTGATAAACAAACGCTACGATTCGAACAGCGGATCTATCAAAAAGGAAATTAGGCATGAAGTATCTCAATTTGGCCTTAATTACAGCGATGTTTGCGCTATCAGCGTGTGGTGCCCCTCATTATTCAACTGCATCACTCAAGACAGAAATAGATTCATTATCTAAAGTGCCATCTGGTTTATTATCTCAACCAAAACTTGCCAAAAAGCTAACTGGTGACTTTAAAAATGATCTTTCAAAAGTCGTAACCAACTCATCCGAATATAACGTAGCTGTAAGTAATTATAATGTTGCCTTAAACCAAATTTTGGTTGCAGACGCAGTGAGAGAACTCCAAATTTCAGCAAGCGCTAATGCTGGACAAACTGTTAAAGATGGTGCCGGTTTGGCCTCCACCACGGAAACCGGCGCCAGCGCCAACATCTCGGTCAGTCAACTGATCTTCGATGGCGGCTCCAGCATCGCTAGAATAGACCAAGCACGGGCCAATGCCTTCATCGCAGAAATGGAGGTGGAGCGCGCAGCCAATACCACCGCAAAAGATGCGGCGGTTTCATGGATTAACCTCGACACGTTGAATAAACGCGACACACGGTTTCAGTCGCTCATGGCCAAAACTGAAAAAATGCTGGCGCAGATGGAAACGCTTGTGTCAAGTGGCATGGTCGATAAGAGTGCCAGCGCTTCCGCAGAGATCGCCGCACGAGCGCTTTCTTTGGAGAAGGCAAATCTTGACGCCCAAATTGCAGCAGCAGCAGCCAGCTACATGAAATTCTTTGGAACTACCCCCAAAGATCTATCAACGCCGCCATCGCTTCTCACAGCCGCAGATCTTGACCATATCCAACGGAACTGGAACCGCGCGCCAATAATTGCACAGACAGCCGCTCAGGTTTTATCTGCTAAACAGAATTTAATCGCGGCACAAGGTCGTGAAAAACCAACTGTTGGCTTCAAAGCCGGCATGGCATCACCAATGGAGAAGGACGAGCGCACGACCTATGCTATCGGTTTAGAGGTGTCGTGGATCATTGGCGACGGTGGACAACGCGAAGCCGATACCGCCGCACAGGCTGCCAACCTGAAGGCAGCGGAGCAACAGCTCAAAGGCGCAAAGTTGGCAGGAAAAAGAGAGCTGGATACGGCTGTAAGCAGACGTACAGCCCTCATCGCCTCACTTGAAACACTCGCCGCGCAAGAAGCTGCTTCTCAAAATGAGCTTGAGATCATGTGGTCGCAACTTGCAACGGGGCAAACTACAGTTCGCCAATTGATTCAGACGGAAGAGAAAGCCTACCGCACCTCTGACCAAAGAATATCAGTCGCTTCAGAGCTCCTAAAAATTGACTTCGAAATGCTTGCAAGCGCGGGGCTTTTGTCAAAGAGATTGGGAATTAGCAAAGATAAAACAATAATTAAGGCAGTAAAATGACGGACTTGACCACATCGAAACCTATGAATGATAGCGCTGATGACGCAGATGTGGCCCCGAAAGACGTAACAGAGGGCGATCGCGCCATGGGGGACACGTCAAAGTCGACCGAAAGTGACCTGGTGCTCACTCTCCAGAGGTTCCTTCGGGATCAAGGCGAAGCCTATAGCGAAGCGGCAATACGCGACCTTCCGGCCAGGCCAAGCAGTACGTTTTCACCGGCGGAAATGGTGAGCGTTTTGCGCGAGATCGGCTATATCGCCAGTTTTGGTCGTGTCTCTGTCAACAACGTATCGCAGAGTCATTGCCCATTGATCGGTTTCTGGGAGGACGGCAGCGCGTTCATTTTGACCGAGATTAAACCGGACGGCACCGTCAAATACGCAAGTACCGAAAACAAACTTAAAATTAAGAAAATGTCGAAAGACCAATTTTCGTCCAGGTTTTCTGGTCACCTTATATTAGCTCGGCGTGACAGTAACGCCGAAGCCAAGTCAAGTAAGCGCTGGTTCTACTCGGCCTTTGCACAAGGTAAATGGCTATATATACAAGTGATCTTAGCGGCCACAATGTCCAATTTCCTGGGCGTTTCGACATCAATATTTGTCATGGTGGTATATGACCGTGTTGTGCCCAATGAGGCGATTGAATCGCTAATCGCCCTATCCATCGGTGTGATGATTGCGCTTGGATTTGATTTCTTAACCAAGTCACTCCGCGCAAACTTTATAGACCGAGCCAGCAAACGGGCGGACGCGCGCATGTCGCGGATGGTATTCGACAAACTTCTCACGTTGCGATTGGATGCCGGTAATCAAAGTTCAGGGGGTGTCGCAAGCGTCGTTCGAGAATTCGACACGCTGCGAGAGTTCTTCACCTCTGCAACGCTCGTCGCGATTGTGGATTTGCCCTTTATCTTCTTTTTCATTTATGTGGTCTACTTGATCGGTGGGGATATCGCGATTGTGCCCTTACTTGCAGTACCTTGCGTATTGATCATTGGCATAGCTATTCAACCTATCTTAGCCCACCTCGCCTCAGGATCCATGCAAACAAGCATGTCCAAACAAGCCGTGCTGGTAGAAACCTTGAATGGTTTGGACACGATTCAGGCCACTGGCTCTGGACGCTTGATGAAAAACCGTTTTGAAGTTGCGACAACAGATCAGTCCGAGTTAGGCCTGAAAGCCAGAATTTTTTCTCAGTTTGCCATTAATTCAGCAGCCTCAATTCAACAAATCTCTCAGGTGGCAACAATCTTTTACGGGGTGTTTTTGATCCAAGCACAAGTACTGACTATGGGGGGGCTCATCGCGGCTGTTATTCTAGGCGGACGGGCTCTGGCGCCACTTGGGCAGCTCGCATCGGCGCTGTCGCGGGCCAACTCTGCACGTCAAGCTTTCCGCTCAATTGATAAGTTGATGAACCGGAAAGATGGCGTTGACGACACTGAACAGAGATTGAGTCGCCCAGTCCTTAAAGGCGATATCGAATTTGTGAACGTTTCCTACACCTTTCCTGGTGCGAAAAATGCGCTAATCAAAGATCTGTCCATTAAGATCCCATCAGGTCAAAAAGTGGCGGTTCTAGGGCGCATGGGTTCGGGAAAATCCACCTTTGCGAAACTCTGCGCCGGCTTGATCCAACCCACAACCGGATCTATCCTCCTGGACGGGATAGACTTGCGTCAGATTGATAAATCTGACCTACAACGAAATTTAGGCGTGATGCTACAGGAAACCTGGTTATTCTCCGGCACAGTCCGAGAGAATATCCAACTGGGCTATTACGAATACGACGATGAGCATCTTCTAAAAATCTGCCAACTCTCTGGAACGGACGATTTCATAAAAGGCAATCCAGAAGGCTACGATCTGAAAATTAAAGAACGCGGTGTTGGATTGTCCGGAGGGCAACGCCAATCGATCAACCTCAGCCGCGCGCTACTCCATGAGCCAAATATCTTGGTGCTCGACGAACCAACAAGCTCAATGGACTCTTCAACAGAGGCAGCAATCCTACAGCGCCTTGGCGACTACCTGACGGATCGTACCATGATTGCGGTTACGCATAGAAACACATTGCTCAATTTAGTGACCCGCGTCCTCGTTATGGATCAAGGCAATATTATCCTCGATAAACCGCCCAGTGAGCTGAAAAAATAAGAATAAGAGAGCGTTATGGCTAAATCAAAATTTGAAAAACTTTCCCGAGAAATGGAAGAGCGTGAGGGCTTCGGCAACTCTCTCATCATCTTTGTCATTGCGGCCTTGATTGTCTCGGTACTGGGCTGGGCGTCCATAGCTGAACTAGATAACGTCACGCGCGGCGATGGAAAAATTGTATCAACCACCCAAAACCAGATGGTTCAGTCATCCGAGTCCGGCGTGATTTTGTCGCGCTCAGTTGATGAAAACTCCCTCGTGCAAGCGGATGATGTGCTTTACGAGATCAATCCGATCGAATTGCAGTCAGAATTGGATAAGCTTCAACAACGCGCGGCTACGCTTTTTGTCAGGGAACTTCGGCTACAGGCAGAAAGCCAAGGATTGGAGTTTGCGCCTGACACATCTATGATCTCACAATCCGAGGATACGGCCGCAACCGAAGAGGCCCTACACCTTGCCAAGCGCAAAGAGCTCTCTGGACTAATGTCCATTCTGAATCTCCAGAAAATCCAACGGGAGCAAGATCTAACCGCATCCCAACAGGCCCTAGGGACATCACGCAATATGCTTGGCCTGATCGAGGATGAAATCACCATTATTGAACCGTTGGTGCGCCAAAATATCATGCCCGAAACGCGGCTTTTGGAACTGCGTCGTGATGAACAACGCATGTCTGGCGAAATTCAGGCAGGAGTAGCACGGGTCGCGATCGCACGATCTGCAATATTGGAAGTTGAAAACGAGATATCAAATAGCCTCGATAGCTATAAGCGACGCGCACTTGAAGAGCTTAACACCGTTGTTGCCGAATTAAGTGAGGTTAATACGCTTGTTCCGGCGCTCCAGGAGCGGGTCAAACGCACGGTCATTCGCGCACCCGTAGATGGTATTGTTAATCGGATAAATTTTCAGACGGTTGGAGCATATGTCCGAGCGGGCGATGTGATACTCGAAATTGTGCCAACGGGAGAAGCGCTTAAACTAGAGGCCAAAATAGATCCGAAAGATATTTCCAGCATCCGTATGAATGATTTCGTACGCATCCGCTTGAGCGCTTATGACTCCTCTAAGTACGGCGCTATCGACGGATATGTCACAAGCATAAGCCCCGATGCCATCTCCGATACTTCCGGTGGTACGACGCGATCATACTACTTGTTAGATATATCCATTGACAGCGGCATTACCTTGGAAACGGGCGAAAAAGTCGTCTTGCTTCCAGGCATGACAGCAACCGTGGATGTTGTGTCCGGAAAGCGCACCGTGCTCAACTACATCTGGCAACCTGTATCAAAAGTGAAAGAGCTGGCCCTTCGTGACTAACTCACAGGATCAACAGATGCCAAACCAGAAAGGTTCTTAAAAATGACAATTGAAGATGAATTGCTCGTTTTGCATGCCGTTGATACCAAATCGATACTCTTTCCGTTTATGAAGAGTATCAGTCGATGGGAGCTGCTTCTAACGATAGCTCAATTAGACGGAAATCCGGATTATGGTATTTGGAACTACATTGATATGCTCCACACTAAAACGGAGAACCCAATGACGCTTTATGCCTTTCTTAAAGTCAAAATTGAGGAAGGAAGCCTTGTAAAAACCAAAAGTGAAAAGAAAAGTCGGAAATCTCTTATCCTGAGCGAAGCGTTAAGCTTGGAGCTAAAACGATTTATGATGAACAGGGAGACACCGCGTTTGCCCGAGGTGACGAATATTTCGTATGACTGAAAATCATGGCAAAAAATCTCGACCCTCTAACAAAGGTCTAAATAGCGTCAAAAATGAAACACATGATCAAAATTAAACGGTTAAGTATTGTTGATACATGGTTCGTTTATTATTTGAAATGAAAAGTAGTGGCGTTTTCAAACACTTTACCTAAGACAACTATTTCTTGGAGAAACAGCGATGAATGTGAATAAAAAAATAAAAAAAGAGGCAAGAATGGACCAGGAACCTACAGCGACCATTACTGTTGATGACGTAAAATATAAACTCAGTGAAATGTCTGACGACGCAAAAGCTCAGCTCTCGAACATCCAGTTTGTAGATCAGCAAATTCAACAGTTGCAAAATGAATGGGCAGTTTCTGATACAGCACGTCTCGGCTACCAGGCCGCGCTTAAAGGCGAGCTGCTTAATATTACAAAAAAATAAGCAGAAATCATGTCGCAGAAAATCAAAATTGATGGTGTTGAACACGACTTGGATAGCCTTAGCGAAGACGCCAAGGCTATATTGGAAAAACTGCAACATACCGATAAGCAAATTCAGGATACAACCAATCTTTGCGCTCTGCTAACTCGAGCAAAAAAAAGCTATATCCAAGAATTAAAACGAGAAATGATCGAAGGAAAGTCAGGCGTCGATATAGCATCGCTCTTTGACTAAACACACAAAGGAAATGAAATGCCAAAAATTACAGTTGATGACGTAGACTACAACACAGAAGATTTGACGGACAATGGCAAAGCCCAACTGGCGAGTCTTCAGTTCTTGGAAGTCCAAATGAAAAAATTGCAAAACGAAATTTCTGTTTATCAAACAGCACGAAATGCATATGTTGCGGCACTCAAAGCGGAACTGACAAAAGCATCCTAACCAATCATTGCCGCGGCGCAGAACAAAATGCTTACGGGATAATGCACTTGAACGCGGCTCTAACGGTGGCTGAAAACTGTCCTTGATCGCCTGGGTTTGAAGTCTTTGGTATTACGATGATGACGAAGTTTCTAAAACGATTTGCACTTCTGATAGCCATTCCATTTTTTATCTGGACTGGCTATTGGACAGCTATGGCTTATGCGGTGGAGCGTGGCATTTCTCTGGCCAGCGATAACCCGCAAGTTTCAGGATCCAACGTTCGGTTTGAGGTTGCCTCTGTCACGGGCTACCCCAAGAATTTCACAATCGGGATCACTGAAATTGAAATCGGAGCGAAAGACAGATTCACATGGGCAACCCAGGAAGTCCTTGTGGAAGCGAAAAGTTATCAGCCAAACAGAATAAATGTAGATTTATCACAACCACACAGCATATCAGGCTCGCTCGGGTCGCTTGAAATTGACGCTGAACTCGCAGATTTAAGTGTCTTGTTTAAACCTAACTTACAACTTTCTCTTGGAAGTTTAGAGGCACTTTTTAAGAACCTCACCTTATCCTTTAAGGGGCGGCCTGATGCGGAGGTTGAGACCATGTCTGCGCGATTAGACGCCTCTCCAAATACTGAAAAAAACTATCAGGTAATTGCACAAATTGAGAACCTGAACATGTCAAATCTATTGATTGGTCCAGGCAGGGATTATCAAATAGTCCAAAATATTTCGCTCTCTGCCGAAGTCGAACTGTCTCGCCCTTTAGATCGCCTAGCGATTGCCAGTGGCACGCCTCAACTGCGAGCGCTGCTCTTGCACGAAGCACTCATAAACTACGGCGAAACGTCTGTTTTGTTAAACGGCAAATTGGCACTTAACAAACTCGGAGCTCTCGACGGCAACATAAATCTCACAGTGCAAAATTGGAAACCCCTATTTGGTTTGGCCAAAAATATGGGATACGTTGAGCCAGACTTGGAAGACTTCTTCTATTCAATTCTAATAAGTGTTGCCAACCAAGATGGATCTGAGGATAGTTTAACGATCCCGCTGGCGATCACTAATAATACTGTTTCATATGGTGCACTGACCTTGGGCGTGCTGCCTTAGACCATCCAAAAATTTCAAAACCCTGCATGGATAATGCCTGGGCACAAATGTGGGTAGGCAGCGCCAGTTGTGGGTAAATTTAAGCGGATGGTCCACGAATTACCTTCAAGAAGATTGACAAATGAATCCTTCTAAGAACCGAATAGTCAAGCTATTGGGACCTGCGCGATGACTGACAAAACCATTCTGGTGATTGGCACCTATGACACCAAAGATGACGAGTTAACGTTTCTGGCTGATGTGATCCATGCAGAAAGTGGCCAAGTTATCACGATGGACGTGTCTGTATTGGGCGAGCCGTCAAAGCACACAGTTTATTCCAAACACGATGTTGCGCAGGAAGCTGGGAGCTCCATCGCAGACGCCATTGCTTCGGGCAATGAAAACGATGCGATGCAGATTATGGCCAGGGGCGCAGCGTTGCTTACGGCGCGAATGCTCACCGAGGGCCAGTTCGATGGGTTGATCATCCTAGGCGGCACAATGGGTACGGATCTGGCTTTAGATGTCTGTTCCGCGGTTCCACTTGGTGTGCCGAAATACATCGTATCCACAGTGGCTTTTTCGCCGCTAATCCCTGCAAAACGGTTGGCCGCCGACACGCAAATGATTTTATGGGCCGGGGGGCTATATGGGTTAAATTCCGTTTGCAAGGCGTCCCTGAGTCAAGCTGCGGGCGCCGTGCTCGGGGCGGCTCGTACGGTGCAAATGCCCGACCCGGACAAGCCCTTGATCGGGATGACGTCACTGGGCACCTCCGCGTTAAAATATGTAATTCCACTCAAGCCGGCCCTTGAGGCTCGCGGCTTTGAGGTCGCGGTGTTCCACGCAACGGGCATGGGGGGGCGCGCATTTGAAAGTCTTGCCGGACAGGGCGCGTTTGCATGTGTTTTCGATCTATGCACGCAAGAATTGGGCAACCATGTGAACGGATCCAATATCTCCGCGGGGGCGGATCGTCTGACCAACGCAGGCTTAAATGGCACGCCGCAGATCGTGGCCCCTGGGTGTTATGACCTCGTTGATGTCGTTGGCTGGCAACCTTTACCGGATAAATGGTCAGAAAACATAAAACATGAACATAATCGCTTACTGACATCTATTGTTTTGGATGATGATGAACGCAAGTTTGTGGCGCGGGCACACAGTACGCAACTGGCCAAAGCAACGGGGCCCGTAGCCATGCTCTTGCCCGAACAGGGTCTGGGAGAATGGGACCGGGCAGGTGCTGAATTGCATAACCAGGCTGGCCTAAACGCGTTTTTGTTGGAACTGGAACAAACACTGCCGAGCAACGTTGCGGCACACCGGATAGATTGCCACATCAATGATGCGGAATTTGCCGATAAGGCGCTTGAGGTTTTTGACAGCTGGCGCGCAAGCGGCTTCATCGCCTGACCCTAAGCAAGAAGCGCAATCACATCGAGAAGCGATTGACTGGCGCGGTTATCGCAACCTCGCGTTTGTTCGGCACCAAAAGCTGAACGCGATCTTTTCTCGCAAGACATGCGCTGTTTCTCATTTCAAAATAAGCTATGTTCATCGAGAAAAAGATTGTTTTTCTTTCTAGTGGCATTGCAAGGTTCGGATTGTAAACCTTGAGGAGATACGGCTTGTCAGAGACCACATTCAAAACTCCAGAAATTGCGCGGCTTGGGTTTGAAACAGACCTTGGCGCCGGGGCGCGGGCACGGATTGGTTTGTTGGTACTGGAGTCTGATCAAACCATGGAATGGGAGATGCGGCAAATGGCAAATCTTCCAGGGGTTGCACTCTATCACGCGCGCCTCGCTAACCAAGTAGAGGTGACGCCAGAAACGCTGGTGCAAATGGAGCTAGAAATCCCAAAGGCCGCGGCCCTATTGCCAGATTATCTTGGGCTTAAAGCCATTGGATATGGCTGTACCTCGGGCAGTACAATGATTGGAGAGCTGCGGGTTTCCGAGCTGATACAAGGCCACCACCCCACTGCGCCAATCAGCAATCCCTTGACGGCGGCGCAAGCTGCACTCAAGGCCCTGGGGGTTAAGCGGCTTGGTCTTGTGACCCCCTACCGTCCAGATGTCATAGAATTGATGCAGGCGCGCTTCGAAGAGGCTGGCATTGTCATTCAATCAGTCGGTTCCTTCTACCAACAAGATGATCGGGTTGTGGGGCGGATCACGTCCGATGCGATCTTGGATGCAGCGCTGGCCATTGGCCAAAATGATCTTGTGGATGGTGTTTTTATTTCTTGTACAAGCCTGCGTGCTGCCGGCATAATTGATAAAGCAGAAACGGCATTAGGTAAGCCTGTGACAGCTAGCAATCATGCTTTGGCTTGGCACTTGTTGCGGCTAACGGGGATAGGGGATGAAGTCGTGGGCTTTGGGCGGTTATTTCGCAGACAGCTTTCGAACCCAGAAATCTGAATTCGCTTGGATCTTGAAATAAAAAGCGCAAAAGCAACGCATTGACTAAAGTAAGGGATGGAAATGGACTGGCGCACAAAACTCGTAAACCCTTCTCCAAAGGCGCGACAAGATTATCGCTCACTTGCCACACCTGTTTATCGTGGCTCAACGGTTTTGTTTGATGACCAATCGGTCGTTACAGATAATTGGCGGCAAGCCGACTATGGCTATTCCTATGGGCTGTATGGAACACCGACGACTTTGGAATTGGCGGCAAGACTTGCCGAGCTCGAAGGGGCATCTGAGACATTCATCGTGCCTGGGGGACAGGCTGCAATAGCATTGATCTATCTTGCTTATTGCCAAGCCAGCAGCCATGCTTTGGTGCCGCATTCCGCCTATGGGCCGAATAAGGCGATGGCCCAGGGCTTGATGCGCGGTTTGAACATTGAAGTCGAAGCATATGATCCTTTAATCGGTGGAGGGATTGATGGGCTGATCCGCGAAAATACCAGCCTTATTTGGTGCGAAAACCCCGGCTCTGTCACAATGGAGGTGCAAGATGTGCCCGCTATCGTTCAAGCGGCTCATGCCCGTGGCGTTGCCGTCGCCTTGGATAATACCTATGCGGCCGGTATCATGTTTGACGCATTCGCACATGGTGTAGATGTGAGTATGCAGGCGCTCACAAAATACGTGGGCGGTCACAGCGACCTCTTGCTTGGCTCTGTTTCTGCGCGTGACAAAGACGCCTATGAGCGGCTTGGACCGATCTACCAGCAGCTGGGCCTGGCCGTCTCGCCCGATGATTGCAGCTTGGCCTTGCGCGGATTGCAAACCCTGGCGGTTAGGTTGGAGATTTTGGAGCGAAACACCCTCGAGATTGCGAACTGGTTGGCCGATCACCCTCTCGTCGCACAGGTACTGCATCCGGCACTGCCGTCCTGCCCGGGCCATGATGTTTGGACACGAGACTTTATCGGATCAACAAGCGTTTTTTCTTTCATTTTCACGGATACCATTTCTGCCGATCAAGTTGTGAATTTTATAAATCAGTTGAAGATTTTTAAGATTGGAATGAGTTGGGGTGGTATAAACAGCCTGGCTCTGGTCTATCCAGATTTGCAGCGCCCCGCACAGGATTTTGGTGGGCGGATCGTAAGGCTCAATATCGGTCTCGAAAAGGTCGAGGATTTAACCGATGATCTTGCTCAGGCCATGGCGCAGCTGAGCTAATCCATACCCCCCCGCGAAAAAAGGCTGGCCTCGAAAGTCCAGTCACAGAGTTGTACATATACTCGGGGAGAAAAATTGTGATACAAAATTACGCGGCTCCAAGGCTATTGGATCACTTAAATTTTCATCTGGTCATATTTCTCGATCGCACTACCTATATAGCATGCAAGGGAGATGGTTTTTTTAATATGCCAAGACCATGGCGAGGAGTTTGGCAGTTCAATCCCCCGTCTGCCTAAAGCTTCAATATGGGATCCCTTGCAGGGGGAATACGTGTCTATGATCAATCCGACTTTCACCTACAATAATCCCGATGCTTCATGCGCCCTGTGTGATCGCACGAAAAATCCGCACCCTGACTATAGCCATGAACCAATTGTCACAACACGCTTAAAGCTTCGCCGGGGTGACCAAGACCTGTGCATTAACTGTTATTGGGAAATTGTCGCGCTCGCCATGAATTCTCAGGCAAACATATTGGATATCGTCAATGAAAAGCTCAACATGAGGCGGCTAATAACAAAAAATGCCCCCTCAACCTCTGAGCGCTACCTTCGCCAACCCGATGATCCAAACGCCGCATCAACCAAAACATAATATGTCACAAAAACATAACATAGTTTGGTTCAAGCGCGATTTAAGGGTAACGGATCACGCTCCGCTTCTGGCCGCTTCGCGCCAAGAGGAGACGGCAATTCCGCTGTATATTGTGGAACCTGATCTTTGGCTCCAATCGGATGCATCGCGGCGTCATTGGCATTTTATTCATGACTGTTTGCTCGACTTAAACATCGCTTTGCAAGCTCTAGGACAAGAGTTAATCATAAAAATTGGTGGTGCTGCGGACATCTTTGCACAACTGCATTCAGACTATGACATTGGCACGGTCTACACGCATGAAGAAACTGGTAACCTCTGGTCGTATCAACGAGATATTGCCGTGCAAAGCCTGTGTAGCGACCTCGGTATTGACCTACAAACCACTCCTACAAATGGGATCGTGCGCAAACTACGCAGCCGCGATAGCTGGTCAAAAATCCGAAATACCCGCATGGTTGACTCCATTCATCCAAGACCAACGTCCCTGAAACCTGTTGCGCATTGTCAGTCAGATCCGCTGCCGAATAAATGCGATCCAATGTTTGGAAAACTACCAATTGGCCGCGTTCAAAAAGGTGGACGCAGTCAAGCTGTGAAGGAGCTTGGGAGCTTTCTTATTGACCGCTCTCGCGGCTACCTATCGCATATTTCTGCACCAAATCAGTCCGAATTCTACTGCTCCCGCCTATCAAGTCACCTCACATTTGGAACTCTGTCTGCGCGAGAAGTTAGCCAGTCGATTGCCAAGCGGCGCAGGCAGTTATCAGCAGAAGAAACCAAGAGTTTCGGACGGAATTTGCGGGCTTTTGAATCGCGCTTAGCCTGGCGCTGTCACTTTGTTCAAAAGATTGAAGACCAGCCAGAAATTGAGACGCATTGCATGCATCCCGCTTTTGAAAATTTGCGCGAGGATGCGTATAACCCGGCGCACCTCCAAGCCTGGGCAAATGGCACCACAGGATTTCCCTTTATTGACGCCTGTATGCGCAATCTCACCGCGGAAGGTTGGATCACATTTCGCATGCGCGCCATGCTCGTAAGTTTTGCCAGCTATCAACTTTGGCTTGATTGGCGCATAACAGGGCCTCATATGGCGCGCTTATTTACCGACTATGAACCCGGCATTCATTACAGCCAAATGCAAATGCAATCCGGTGTTACCGGGATCAATGCCATTCGCATCTATAACCCAATTAAGCAATCCAAAGAACATGACCCCAAGGGCATCTTCATTCGTAAGTGGGTTCCCGAGCTAAAGGCCGTTCCAGAGGATTTTATTCACGAACCTTGGACTTTTACACCGAGCCTTATTTCATCTAGCAGCTTTATACTCGGGCAGGACTACCCTGCCCCAATAGTGGATCACACCACCGCCACACGCGCGGCTAAACAAAGAGTTTTTGACGTCAAACAAGCTCCAGAATTTCGAGATGCAGCACATGCCGTTTTCCAAAAACTGGGAAGCCGTAAGGTCAAAGCGACCAGAGCACGCAAACCAAAACCTAAAAACAATGCCCAATTGTCTTTGTTTGGAGATTAAGCCGTGTCCCATAACTTGCTTTAAATTCGCACCGTCCAACTCATTTCAAGCCTTCTTTAAGGGCCGGATTATTCCACGGATATTGATAAAATGCCTGATCACTTTATTTAAAGACTAAGGTGGAAGATGACTGCAAAGATGGTGCTCTGCGGTGGTTAAAAGGTTTTCGAATTTTCATGTTAAACATCGCAATCATTGGCGCGGGCCTATCGGGTCTTACCGCTGCAAATATCTTGAACGAACATGCCAAGGTGACCGTATTCGACAAGGCCAAGGGACCAAGCGGCCGCCTGGCGACGCGCCGAGCAGAGCCCTATAATTTTGACCATGGCTGCCAATTTTTTAGCGCAAAGTCCAAAGCATTCAATGAATTCTTAGCGCCCATGCTGCGCCATGGTGTCATCAAATGCTGGAATGCGACCTTTGTCGAAATTGAAAATCGCCAGGTCACAAAATCGCGTCAATGTGATGCGCAAAGCCGTCATTATGTCGGATCGCCAAGTATGAATGCTATTGGAAAATTCCTTAGCCAGAATCTGCATCTCCGTTTGGGAACGCCAGTAACTGCAATCCGCAAAACCCCGGCAGGCTGGGTGCTAAAAGGTGAATCTGATCAAGATTTGGGGCAATTTGACTGGGTGATCTCGGCTATTCCCGCGCAGCAAGCGGAACACTTATGGTCTGAAGACATGTCATTTCATGCCAAAATTAAAACGGCCCAAATGGCAGGGTGCTTCACTCTAATGCTAGGGTTTGAGGCAGGTTTCGCACTGGATTACCAAGCGGCTTTAGTGCGCGGTGAAGATATCAGCTGGATCTCTGTGAATTCCTCAAAACCGGACCGCAAAGCTGCGACCTCCCTGCTGGTTCACTCAAGTAATTCCTGGGCAACAAAACACGAAAACTTAGATCGCGATGAGGCTTTGCAACACCTGCTCACTCAAACGAGTTTGGTGATTGGCCAAGACGTCAGCCATGCAGATCATAAAGCAATTCATCAATGGCGCTACGCAAACAGCCCCAAACGCAGTGGCGAAACCTATTTCATAGATCATACTGCTAGAAGTGGTGCTTGCGGAGATTGGCTCATAAAGGGCCGTGTGGAGGCTGCCTTTACCAGTGGATATTCCATTGCACAGGATATCTTACGCCAGCTCTAAGGCCGTTGTTATCCCACGCGAATGGGCTGGCAAACCTCGATTCTGATCCGACCGGCTAAATCGGATCCTGGGTCTTGGCACTGTTAAAGCAAAGGTCAAACGTCAACCAAGCGTAGGTTCGGTTTCGGGTCTAAATTTTGTGAGGCGCTGTCGGCAATGTAATCCCATGTCGCAAGTGCGATCATTGCGGCATTATCTGTCGCCCAATTTTGCGGCGGCAAGCAAAG
>Ga0206127_1001368_pt1 | contig 26888 bp, 23 predicted proteins | sample Helgoland_Spring_6_FD_148646 | JGI IMG/M metagenome (GOLD analysis project Ga0206127, IMG submission 148646) | Pelagic subsurface seawater microbial communities from Kabeltonne, Helgoland, North Sea - Helgoland_Spring_Bloom_20160419_1 | ecosystem: Environmental > Aquatic > Marine > Epipelagic ...
GCTGGGTCTGGACGAAGACGCGTTTTATGACCGCACCCGCGTTGCGATTGTGCCGATGGCGTTCTGCTTTCCGGGCTATGACGCCAAGGGCAGCGATCTGCCGCCCCCGCCGGTTTGCGCCAAGACATGGCGGGCAGGGGCTTTGGCAGCCGTGCCCGATATTCGTCTGACCGTGTTGATCGGCGGCCATGCGATGCGCTATCACTTGCCGGATTTCACCACCGTGACCCGCGCCGTTGCCGATTGGCGCGACCATCCGCCGGGCGTCTTTGCCTTGCCACATCCGTCGTGGCGCAATACCGCTTGGCTCAGGAAAAATCCGTGGTTCGAGGAAGACGTGCTTCCCCGGCTGCGCGCCGCCGTAAAGGATGTGATGCATGACTGACCAGACGCCCCTTGATGTGGCCCACGCCGCGATGATGGCCGACGAAACCAACGACACGGCGCGGTTGCGGTTCTATGAACGCATGGCCGATGTGGAACTGTTCCTGCTGCTCGAGGATGAGCCCGACGCCGATCAGGTCAGCCCGGTTTTGCTGGACGAGGGCTATGTCTTGGTGTTCGACCGTATCGAACGTCTGGCCGCCTATGTGGGCCGCGCTGCCCCCTATGTGGCGCTGTCGGGCCGCGCGATTGCGGGCATGCTTGAAGGTCAACCCCTTGGCATGGCGGTGAACATGAATGTCGCGGCCTCGGCGATTTTGCTGCCGGACAGTGCCGTGGCGTGGCTGCGCGACACGCTGGCCCACGCCCCCGGTCAGGTCGAAGCGCGGATCGACCGTGTTCTCCCGCCTAAAGGTCTGCCCGAAACCCTGATCGCGGCGATTGATGCCAAGCTGGCCACCGCAACCGGCATGGCGGCGGGGGCCTGGCTGGTCGGCGTTGAATATCAGGGCGGCGGGCGCGGGCACTTGCTGGGCTTTGTCGGCGCAATCCCGCGTGCCCAAGACGCGCTGGTGCGCGCCGCATCCGAGGCGTTGACGTTTTCGGGTATCGAAGCGGGTGCAATGGATGTCGGTTTCTTTGCGCCCTCTGACCCAACGGTCGAGAAACTGTCAAAGGTCGGGCTGCGGTTTGATCTGCCCCAGATGGAGCCGTTGCAAAACACACCCCGGATGGAGGCACCGGGATCGGACCCCAGCAAGCCGCCGATCTTGCGGTGACACCCGTCGCCCTGCGGCATAAATTCTAATGACAGACAGCGATTTTGCGGTATCCTTTTGCGATCAAAGGAGGTTTGCCGATGTTGTTTCGTTTGATATTTGCCCTGTCTTTGCTGGCCCCGATGGCCCATGCGCAAACGCCAACGCGCACCCCAAGCCATTGCATCGCCCTGGCGGATGCGACCCCGGGGTTGGAATATCTGACCCTTGTCCGCCTGCCTGATGTCGCGCCGGAAACCGTGCACCTGCATTACATCGCCCACGCCAGTTTTCTGCTCCGCAGCCACGGCGGGCTGAACATGGTCACGGATTTTACCGGCTTCACCGGCACGCTGCCGATGATCCCCGATCTGGTCACCATGAACCGCGCCCATGAAAGCCATTTCACCCAATTCCCCGACCCAGCAATCACGCATATCCTGCCCGGATGGGGTGAATTCGGGCAGGGGATCGACCATTCCCTTGATCTGGGCGAGGTGCTGGTGCGCAATGTGTCCACCGACATCCGGTCGCAATTCGCAGGGGTCGAGGAAAAGGGCAATTCGATTTTCATCTTCGAGATGGCAGGCCTGTGCATTGGCCATCTGGGGCATCTGCACCACGAACCCGACGCCGCACAATATGCAGCCATCGGGCGGCTGGATGTTGTGATGGCCCCGGTCGATGGCGGCTATACCCTTGATCTGCCGACCATGATCCGCATCCTCAAACGGCTCAAATCGTCGATTGTGATCCCCATGCACTGGTTCTCCGATTTCGGTTTGGGCGATTTCCTGACCGCCATGTCGGATGACTTCACCGTGATCCATGTCGAAGGGCCGTCATTGCAATTGTCGCGCGACCGGCTGCCGTCACGCCCCACGATCATGGTGCTGCGCCCGCAATATCTGCGCAGCGACGATTAAGCGTCTTGCAAGTTTTCCGCAGCGGCGCGATCAATGCACCATGAAATTGAACCCCGCCGATCCCGCCTTCGAGGCCGCCTTGCGTGCCGATCTTCCTTCCGATGTGTTTCGCCCTGTCGAACCGCGCTATCTGGAAGAACCGCGCGGGCTTTATGCCGGAACATCTGCGATCCTCGCGCTGCCGCGCACGGTGCAAGAGGTCTCGACGCTGATCCGCCATGCCAATGCGGCGCGGGTCGGTGTGATCCCTTATGGCGGCGGCACCGGGCTGGTGGGCGGTCAAATCGCCGAAAACGGCCCGACCCCGCTGATCCTGTCGCTGGAGCGGATGAACAAGCTGCGCGCGGTCTATCCGGATGAAAACGTGCTGGTGGCCGAGGCGGGGGTGATCCTGTCTGATGTTCAGGATGCGGCGGAAAAGGTGAACCGTCTGTTCCCGCTGTCACTGGCGGCCCAAGGATCGGCGCGCATTGGCGGCAACCTTGCCACGAATGCAGGCGGCACAGGGGTCTTGCGCTATGGCAATGCCCGCGATCTGTGTCTGGGCCTCGAGGCCGTCTTGCCGGACGGGCAAATCTGGAACGGGCTGACCCGGCTGCGCAAAAACAACACCGGCTATGACCTGCGCCATCTGCTGATCGGTGCCGAAGGCACGCTGGGCGTGATCACGGCTGCCGCGCTCAAGCTGTTTGCGCGTCCGGCCAGATCAGGCACGGCGCTGCTGGTGGTGCATTCGCCCGCTGCGGCCCTGAAACTGCTGTCGCTGGCCCGCGATCAGCTGGGCGAAATGATCAGCGCCTTTGAGATCATGAACAAGATGGGCTTTGATTTCCTTGCCCATACCATGCCCGACCTGCGCCAGCCGTTCGATACGCCACCCGAATGGTGCGTGTTGATCGAACTGGGCCTCAGCGGTGATCTTGACCCGGCCACCTCGCTTGAAACCCTGTTTGAACGCGCGCTAGAGGCAGATCTGGTCACAGACGGGCTTATCGCACAAAGCCAGCAACAGTCGGATGATTTCTGGGCGATCCGTGAAATGATCCCCCACGCCAACCGCAAGGTGGGCGCGATCTCAAGCCACGACATCTCGGTGCCGCTGGGGGCCATCCCCGAGTTCATCACAAAAGCCGGTGAAAAAATCGCAGCCTTGGGTGATTTCCGCATCAATTGCTTCGGCCATGTGGGCGATGGCAACCTGCACTTCAATATCTTCCCCGTGATCGGCAAATCCCGACAGGATCATCTGAACGAACGTGACCTGATCAAAACGGCGATTCACGATCTGACCCATGAATTGGGCGGGTCTGTCAGCGCTGAACACGGCATTGGCCGTCTCAAGGTCAAGGACCTCGAACGCTACAGCGATCCGGCCAAACTCTCGGCCATCCACGCGATCAAGTCCGCACTTGATCCCAACGGTATCATGAACCCCGGTGTGATTGTCCCCGCACCAAACTAACCCGTATTCTCTGGCTCTGAAATATCCCGGGGGGACGGCCCGCAGGGACGGGGGGCAGCGCCCCCCAATCCGCTACATCCCCTCAAAAGCACAAAGCACATGAACATCCATGCCCATCGCTTCCAACCGCTTGCGCCCGCCAAGCTCGGGCAGGTCAATGATAAACGCACAAGACACGACCTCGCCGCCCAGTTGTTCGATCAGCTTGATCCCGGCCTCGGCGGTGCCGCCTGTGGCCAGCAGATCATCCACCACCAAAATCCGCTCTCCGGGCTGGATTGCATCATCATGGATCTCGACCGTGGCTTGCCCGTATTCCAGAACATAATCCTGCGAGATGGTCTTGCCGGGCAATTTGCCCGCCTTGCGGATAGGCACAAACCCGACCGACAATTGATGCGCAATCGCCCCGCCAAGGATAAAGCCGCGCGCCTCAAGGCCCACAACCTTGTCAATCGCAACGCCCGCATAGGGGTGCAACATCTGGTCAATCGCCATCCGGAACCCGCGCGGGTCGGCAAAAAGCGTTGTCACATCGCGAAACATGATCCCCTCATGGGGAAAGTTTTCGATGGTGCGGATATAATCCTGAACCTGTTTCATCTGGTTCTCCCAAAAACCAGGCGCAGACAAAGGACAGCCCCCTCATCTTCACCCTTTTACAAATACTCATGACCCGGCCCGCCGGGCTCGGCCCGTTTACTGCTTAAATCACCCGACCTGCAACCGCATCCAGTTTCGCCATCAACGTGGGGTCACGCATTTCGGGCTGGGTCAATATCGCGTATTCCAGCGCGCGGTCGCAGCCTTGCGGGCAGGGCGCGCGCGCGGCCCCCAGCAATGCTGGCAAACGCGCGACCATCTGGCGGCCCTTGTCGGCATTGCCCATCAGGGTCTCGATGATCTTGGTGACATCGACCTCGCCGTGCTCAGGGTGCCAGCTGTCATAATCGGTGATCATCGCAACGGATGCGTAACAAAGCTCCGCCTCGCGGGCGAGCTTGGCTTCGGGCATGTTGGTCATCCCGATCACATCGGCACCCCAGCTGTTGCGGTACATGTTGGATTCGGCCAGCGTTGAAAACTGCGGGCCTTCCATCGCCAGATAGGTGCCGCCGCGGTGCACGTTGATGCCGGCGTCCCTCGCGGCGGTCTCGCAGGCATCGCCAAGGCGCGGACAGGTCGGGTGGGCCACGCTGACATGGGCGACGCAGCCGGTCCCGAAGAACGATTTTTCCCGCGCAAAGGTCCGGTCAATGAACTGGTCCACGATCACGAAATCACCCGGTGCCATGGCCTCGCGGAACGACCCGCAGGCCGAAACACTGATCACATCCGTGCAGCCCAGCCGTTTCAACGCATCGATATTGGCGCGGTAGGGGACGGTGCTGGGCGAATGCACATGCCCGCGCCCGTGACGCGGCAGAAACGCCATCTCGACCCCATCGAGCGTGCCGGTCAGGATCGCGTCCGATGTGGGCCCCCAAGGGGTTTGCACGGTCAGCCATTCGGCCCCTTGCAGCCCGTCGATGTCATAGATGCCCGATCCGCCAATCACGGCGATTTTTGTTTTGGTCATGGGAAAGCCTTTGGACTGATTTTCAGGCAGAGTATCAAGCTTCGCAGTGATGGAAACCCCGAAACCCGACGCTTGGGCGGGGCTTGCCTTTCCATCTATGCCGCTTTGGTCTAATGAGCGGAAAACTTCTCCAAGACCGATTAATACGAAGGATGCCCCAATGGCGCGTACCACTTTCCGCAGCTTCACCAAGAACCTTGATGTGACCGATCTGCGCTGGATGCCGGGCGAAGGTCTCTCGGTCTCGCGTTTGCGCATTGAATTGCTGTCCGGGCTGACTGTCGCGCTGGCGTTGGTGCCCGAAGCGGTGGCTTTTGCCTTTGTGGCCGGGGTGCATCCGCTGGTCGGGCTTTATGCGGCGTTTCTGGTGGGGTTGATTACTGCGTTGATCGGTGGCCGCCCCGGCATGATCTCTGGGGCGACCGGGGCTTTGGCGGTTGTGATGGTGGCCTTGGTGTCGCAGCACGGGGTTGAATATCTGTTTGCCACGGTGGTGTTGATGGGCCTGATCCAGATTTTTGCCGGTGTGATGCGATGGGGCAAATTCATCCGGCTGGTGCCGCATCCGGTTATGCTGGGCTTTGTGAACGGGCTTGCGATCGTCATCTTTCTTGCCCAGCTTAGCCAGTTCAAGGTGCCCGGCACCATGGTGGATACAGGCCACGGCATGGGGGGCGGCGAATGGCTGTCCGGCCAGCCCTTGATGCTGATGCTGGCGCTGGTGGCGGCGACCATGGCGATCATCTGGGTCATGCCGCGCATTACCAAACTGGTTCCTGCACCGCTTGCAGGCATTGGCATCGTCGCGGCCGTGGTGATTGCCTTTGGCATGGACGTGCCGCGCGTCGGTGATCTGGCCTCGATCGAGGGTGGATTTCCAATGTTCCACATGCCCTTTGGCGAAGGCATCGGGCTGTATGGCACCGCATTGGCCCCCTTCACCCTTGAGACGTTTTACATCATCCTGCCCTATGCCGTTATTCTGGCGGCCATCGGCCTGATTGAATCGCTGCTGACCCTGAACCTGGTCAGCGACATGACCAACACCCGTGGCGGTGCCAGCCAGGAATGTATTGCCCAAGGTGTGGCAAACACCGTGACCGGCTTTTTCGGCGGTATGGGCGGGTGTGCGATGATCGGTCAGTCGATGATCAACGTGAAATCCGGGGGCCGGACGCGGGTGGCGGGGATCGCTGCCGCGATCTTCCTGTTGCTGTTCATTCTGGTCGGGTCGTCTGTGATTGAACTGATCCCGCTGGCCGCATTGGTGGGCGTGATGTTCATGGTCGTGATCGGGACCTTCGCGTGGAACTCGCTGACCATCCTGCGCAAGGTGCCGCTGATGGATGCCTTTGTCATTCTGCTGGTGACAGTTGTGACCGTGTACAAAGACCTTGCGGTGGCGGTTGTGGTCGGGGTGATCGTATCGGCACTGGCCTATGCCTGGACCAACGCGCGGCGCATTCATGCAAAAACCTATCTGACGCCCGAAGGGGCCAAGGTCTATCAGGTGCAAGGCCCGCTGTTCTTTGGTTCATCCGAAGGCTTCGCCGAATTGTTCGACGTCCAGCAGGACCCGTCCGAAGTGATCGTGGATTTTGCCGACAGCCGCGTGGCGGACCAATCCGCCCTACAGGCGATTGAAACGATTGCCGCAAAATACGAGGAGGCCGGAAAACGCGTTCAACTGCGCCACCTGAGCCGCGATTGTCACCGCCTGCTGCAAAAGGCCGGCCACCTGATGATCGACAGCGACGACGATCCCGAATACGAAGTCGCCGCCAACTATCAGGTGCGCACAGGTATCCTGGGCGGCCACTAATCCGGGGTCGCCGTTTTCTTTCAAAGAAAACGGACCGGAATTTTGAAAAATTCCGCCCGTGCGTTAGTCGTCCGGGCGGATAATCTCGAACACCTCTGTGACGCGGGCGTAGTCGCGATAGCCCAGCCGTGAAAGCGGTTGATAGGTGGTCACGTCAAAGCGGCCGTCCTTGATGCAATCGTCGCGCATGTGCACGCCGATGACTTCGCCAAACACCACATAATTGCTTTCGCCTTCGATCTTGACCATCTGGGTCATGCGGCATTCGAGGCTCGCGGGGGCATTTGCAACGCGGGCACATGCGATTTCATCACATTCCGCTTTTTCCACACCTGCATGGCCAAATTCATCTGCACCATGTGGCAGTGTCGCCGAAGACGCGTTCATCGCATCGCGCATCGCATATTCCACGATGTTCACGCAAAACACGCCGGTTTCACGGATATTGGCCATGCTGTCCTTGGTCCCGTCCACATCCGCTTTGGTGCCGGTGGACGCAAACATCACTTGCGGCGGGACATAGGCCACGCCATTAAAAAACGAATAGGGGGCCAGATTGTCACGCCCTTGGGCATCGCGGGTGGATATCCACCCGATCGGGCGCGGGGTGACAATGGCATTGAACGGATTGTGGGGCAGGGAATGGCCGTCTTTTGGGCGATAGAACATCAAATTCTCCTCAAGGTTTGCACCTATGGCTAGCGTCATGTTAGAGGCTTTGCTACCTCAAAACCGCCGACAGGGCCGCGTTACGTGTATCAAATGAGACCAGAGACCAAGGCTGACCATTGGGAAGTCGAAGCGCTTTATGACACTTGTTTCGCCCCGGGCCGCGAGGCGTTGTCGTCCTACCGCTTGCGTGACGGCATTCCGCCTGTTGCGGGGCTGAGCTATGTCGCACGGGATGCGGATGGCATTCTTGCCGGTGCGATCCGGTATTGGCCGATACATATCGGGGCGGTTGACGCCTTGTTGCTGGGGCCTGTGGCCGTGCACCCGACGCGTCAGGGCGAAGGATTGGGCGGTATGCTGATTGAAAGCAGCCTGTCCCAAGCCTTGCCATTGGGGTGGACGCGGGTGATGCTGGTGGGCGACGCGCCCTATTACGAACGCTTTGGTTTTACGCTGCTGGAACATGTCGTGATGCCGCCGCCGACCAACCCCGCCCGCGTCTTGGGCCGCGCCTTGGTCGAGGGAGCCTGGGACGGCATCGAGGGTGACGTCAGGCGCTGGACGGATTGAAACGGCGCGCAAATAGCACCACATCTATAGCGAACAGCCGGAGAGACCCTATGCAAATCGAAAGCGACCTGCCAGCGACCGTGGATGTTGAGGTGCGGCTTGACCAGCTTGCGGCCCGCTATAAGGGCGCAGGGGGGGTGGGCATCAATGTGCTGAACCTGATCGGCGGCAGTGCCGAAGGGTTGATCGACAAACTGCCCGGTGCCGTGCGGCGTAATCTGGAAACCGCCACGATCAAGGCATTGGGTCAGGCGATGAAGGCGGCCACTTCGTCGCGGTCCATGGTGCCGGACCAGAAAAGCTGGCTGAACCAGGCGGTGAGTGCCGCGATGGGGGCGGCTGGCGGTGCAGGTGGTTTGCCCACCGCCCTGGCAGAGCTGCCTGTGACCACGACATTGCTGTTGCGGGTGATCCAGGGGGTTGCCGTGGACCACGGGTTTGATCCGCTGGCCGAGAATGTGCAGTTCGATTGCGTGCAGGTCTTTGCTGCTGCGGGGCCTTTATCAGATGATGACGGGGCCGATCTGGGCTTTTTGTCAGCCCGCATCGCGCTGAGCGGTCGGGCCATGCAGGCCGTGATTGCCAAGGTCGCGCCAAAGCTGGCTGTGGTGCTGGGCCAAAAGCTGGCCGCGCAGGCGGTGCCGGTGCTGGGGGCCGTTGCAGGGGCCGCGACGAATTATGCCTATACCAGTTATTACGAAGACATGGCGCATGTGCATTTCGGTCTGCGCAAGTTGGCGATCGACGCGGATGTCCCGCATGAAGAGCTGATTAGCATGTTCCGCGACAAGGTTGGCCGCAAGCGGTTATCGCAACGCGCCAAAGTCTAACGCGCCAGAGCCTAGCGTCCGATGCTGCCGGGGGCCACGGTCGTGGCCTTGAGGATGGCAAAACACTGCATTCCGCGTGAAAGCCCCAATTCCACCACCGCCCGTGCGGTGACGCGGGCCAGCAGCCTGTCGTTTCCTGCGCGCAGTGCAATGGCCGCACCGGGGCCGTCACCGGGGTGGATATCCTCGATCCGTACGGGCAGGACATTGACCGAACTCAGCCCCTCTGGGCGGGTCAGGGACAAGATCACATCCTGAGCCAACACCCGCAGCCGCACCCGCGCGCCGATGGGGGCCTGTACGCCGGGCAGTTCGATCTCTCCGGCGCTGATCCGCAGGGTGGATATTCCATCTGCACCGTGGGCGATCACATCGGCCTCGATGACAGCACCGGCCTCGCGCACACCCAGCAGGGGAACGGCGGCGGGGTTGGACATCACTTCGAACAGCGGACCTTGGGCCTGGATCTGGCCGTTTTGGATCAGCACCAGCCGGTCGGCAAGGCGGGCGATTTCATCGACGGCATGGCTGACATACAAGATGGGCAAGCCAAGCGGCCCGTCGCGCAGCCGTTCAAGAAAGGGCAAAATCTCTTGTTTGCGGGGGGCGTCAAGACTGGCAAGCGGTTCATCCATCAACAACATGCGCGGATGGCTGAGCAGCGCGCGCCCCAAGGCCACCCGTTGCTTTTGACCGCCCGACAGGGTGGCGGGGGCACGGGTTTGCAGATCCTCAAGGCCGAGCAGGGTCACGACATCGGATAATTCAGGCCCGACGCTGCCCTTGGGCGCATAGCGTGCCCCGAACATCAGGTTTTGCGCGACGTTCAGATGCGGGAACAGGCGGGCGTCCTGAAACACGGTTCCCAGACGGCGCTTGTGGGGCGGGATGAATATGCCACGGGCCGTGTCCAAAAGGACTTCGCCATCGACTGAAATGATGCCGCTGTCGGGGCGGAGCAGGCCGCCGACTGCGTTGATCACAGTGGTTTTTCCCGCGCCGGAGCGCCCGAACAAGGCTGTGATGCCCGGCCCGGCTTCAAGCGCGATATCCAGCGCGAAATCCGCAAAGCGGTGCGAAAGGGACAGTGACAGGGTCATGCGCCTGCGATCCTTGCAGCAACGCGGCGGGCAAGCAGTTCGGACAACAGCACCGCCGCGATGGCCACGGTGCTGGCCATCACCACCATGATCACGGCCTGACCTTCGCCGCCGGGAATTTGCAGGGCCGACCAGATGGCGCTGGGCAGGGTCTGGGTCTGACCGGGGATATTTGCAACAAAGGTGATCGTGGCCCCGAATTCGCCCATCGCCTTGGCAAAGCCCATGACGGTGCCCGCCAGAATACCCGGCAGGATCAGGGGCAGGGTCACGCGGCCAAAGACCGATGCGCGCGAGGCCCCCAGTGAGGCGGCGGCGTCCTCGAGCTTGGGGTCAACGGCCTCGATCGCAAGGCGCATGGCCCGCACCATCAACGGAAACCCCATGATCATCGCCGCCAGCACCGCGCCTGACCAGTGAAACGCCAGTTGCAGGCCGATTGCGTCCAGCGCGCGGCCCAGCGGTGCGGTGCGTCCGAATGCCATCAGCAGCAGATAACCTGTGACCACAGGCGGCAGAACCAGCGGCAGATGCACGGCGGCATTCAGCAGCGATTTGCCCCAAAACTCGCGCCGGGCCAGCAGCCACGCCACCCACAGCGCCAGCGGAATGGCAAGCACGGTCGCCCAGACAGCCACCCAGAGCGACAGGCGCAGCGCGTCCCATGCAGCGGCGTCTGGGGTCATCGGGCGGTCACGGGCGCAAAACCGAAGCTTGCGAACACAGCGCTGCTGTCCGGGCTTTGCAGGTGCGCCAGAAAGGCGGCTCCGGCCTTGGTCAGGGCGGCGGCGGGATAGGTGATCGGGCTGTGCTGATCGGCGGGCACATCAAAGACCATGCGGACATCAGGCTCGGCCAGCGCATCGGTGCGATAGACTATTCCCAAAGGCGCATCGCCCCGCGCCACAAGCGCCAAGGCACTGCGCACATTGTCGGTTTCTGCAAGACGGGGCTGCAAGGCATCCCATTGACCGGTGGCCTTTAACCATTGGGCGGCGTAAATTCCGGCGGGCACGGCATCGCGTTGCCCCATCGCCAACCGCCCGTCGCCGAGGAAACCCGCAAGGTGAAACGGGTCGGGGTTTGACGAGGTGGCATTGGGGGCGATCAGCACCAGACTGTTGCCCAGCAAATCAACCGGCGCGCCTTGGGCCACGGGGCCGTTTTCAACCAGCCAGCCCATCCAGACGGCATTGGCAAGGATCACCACATCGGCAGGGGCACCGGCGGCAATCTGGCGTGCCATCGTGCCCGAACCGCCAAAAGACAGCGCAACCGGCGCGCCGTATCCTGCGGCCACCTGATCCAGCGCGCCGCGCAGGCTGGCGGCGGCGAAGACCGTGACCGGCGCAGGCTGCGCCTGTGCCGCGACAGGCAGCAAAGCCGCCAGAATGATGAGCAGTCTTGAAATCATGTCACCACTATCCGACAAGCGTATATCGCACGCAAGGGGATCACTGGCCTTAGACAACGCAAGGCGCTAAACAATTCCCTAACGGCTGTATCCTTTTCGAGACCCAGATGATCAAACAACTGCCCATATCGCTGCAAGGTGCCCGCAAAGGCGAAGCCCGTTCGCAATTTGCCGCACTGTGCTACCGGATCAGGCAGGGCAAGCTTCAGATATTAGTGGTCACTTCGCGCAAATCAAAACGCTGGATCATGCCCAAAGGCTGGCCGATGCACGCCAAAACCCCCGAGGCCGCAGTCTTGCAGGAAGCCTGGGAGGAAGCGGGCGTGCGCGGGCGTGTCACCGGGGGCTGTCTGGGGGTATATTCCTATGCGAAGGAAGTGGGCGAGGATTCAGTCCTGCCGGTGCTCGCGTTGCTGTATCCTGTTGAGGTGAAGGCAAAAGCCAAGAAGTATCCCGAAGCCGGGCAGCGGCGGCGCAAATGGGTGTCGCGCAAAAAGGCGATGAAAATGGTGAGAGAACCCGAGCTGCGCCGGATGATCCGCGATTTTGATCCGCGTCCGGGCCTGCCTGACGCTTGAACCTGCGGGCAGACGCACCATTTTTTATGTAAGAGTTGATTGTTTACACTGATCGAAAAGGGCAAGCTGCGGGTAAGATGATCCAATTTACCTTGAAATGTGACCAGGACCACCGCTTTGACAGCTGGTTCAAATCGGCAGCCGCCTTTGATGCGCTGGCGCAGGCGGGTCATATCAGCTGTGCTGTTTGCGGGTCGTCGCAGGTCACTAAAGGCATGATGGCACCGCGTGTTTCCACAGGAAAATCGGCAGCTCTGGCAGAGCCTCAAGCGACGGGCGATCCGGCGGTGCCGGTGTTGTCCGAACCCAAAAGCGAGATCGAAAAAGCCATCAGCGCCCTGCGCAAAAAGGTCGAAGCCTCGTCGGATTATGTGGGGGCCGATTTCGTCAAGGAAGCCCGCGCGATGCATGCGGGCGAAAAGCCAGAGCGGTCGATCTATGGCGAGGCGCGGCTGGATCAGGCGAAAGAACTGGTCGAGGAAGGCGTGCAACTGATGGCGCTGCCGTTCCGGCCCAAAAGATCAACGCAATAGGCCGGCCCGTCCGGGCAGGCGTTGCGCGACAAAAGGAAGCCGAGACATGACAATTCTGATCACAGGTGCGAGCCGCGGCATCGGCGCGGGGCTGGCCGCGCAGTACAGGGCCAAGGGCGAAGAGGTGTTTGGCACCGGACGTTCGCCCATGGCCGATATCCAGCTGGATGTGACGCATCCCGAAGATCACAGCGCCATGGCCGCAAAACTGGGCGACCGTGCGTTGGACCTGCTGGTGTGCAATGCCGGGGTGTATCTGGACAAGGGCGACAGCTTTGACGACGGATATGGTGCGGATGTCTGGGCGCATAGTTTTGCGACCAATGTGACAGGGGTGTTCCTGAGCATTCAGGCGATGCTGCCACATCTGCGCCGCGCCAAATCACCCAAGATCGCGATTATTTCATCGCAGATGGCGTCCTCGGAACTGGCCCCGGGCGGCAGCTATATCTACCGCGCCTCGAAAGCTGCTGTGTTGAATCTGGGCCGCAATATCGCGACCGATCTGAAAGCCGAAGGGATCGCCGTGGGGATATACCACCCCGGTTGGGTGCAGACCGATATGGGGGGAAATTCGGCCGCGATCACCGTGGATGAGGCGGTGCACGGTCTTGTCCAGCGGTTTGAGGCGCTGTCGATCGGGACGACGGGTTGTTTCGAGACTTGGGACGGGCGTGCGCATCCGTTTTAGGCCAATTTGACGGTTTGGTGTTTCTGGCAGAGCGCCGGGGCGTTGCCCCGGACCCCAGGATATTTAAAAGCCAGAGAACGAGGGGTCTGCGTGGGCTTGCTAAGGCTGGCGCTTGCGCGTAAACCGCGCCGGAGTTTTGCAACGGGGGACCTATGCCTGTTCTGGTGATGAAATTTGGTGGCACATCCGTGGCCACATTGGACCGTATCCGCCGCGCCGCCAAGCGCGTGGGGGTCGAAGTCTCCAAGGGCTATGATGTGATTGTGATCGTATCGGCCATGTCTGGCAAGACGAACGAGCTTGTCGGGTGGGTGAACGAGACGTCGCCACTATATGATGCGCGCGAGTATGACGCGGTTGTATCGAGCGGCGAGAATGTCACTGCCGGTCTGATGGCGCTGACCTTGCAAGAGATGGATATCCCTGCGCGCAGTTGGCAAGGGTGGCAGGTGCCGGTCAAGACGACCTCGGCGCATTCGTCGGCCCGCATCGAAGAAATTCCACCTGCCAATATCATGGCGAAGTTCGGCGAAGGCATGAAGGTCGCGGTGGTTGCCGGTTTCCAGGGGGTCAGCCCCGAAGGCCGGATCACCACGCTGGGCCGTGGCGGGTCTGATACCACTGCTGTTGCCTTTGCGGCGGCGTTCGAGGCCGAGCGTTGCGATATTTATACCGATGTGGACGGGGTATACACCACCGACCCGCGCGTCAGCGCCAAGGCCCGCAAGCTGGACAAGATCGCGTTCGAAGAGATGCTGGAGCTTGCATCGCTTGGCGCGAAGGTTTTGCAGACGCGGTCGGTCGAGTTGGCCATGCGCTATAAGGTCAAGCTGCGGGTGTTGAGCAGTTTTGAGGAACAATCGGACGAAGCTGGAACGCTGGTCTGTGATGAGGAGGAAATCATGGAAAGTAATGTTGTATCGGGAATCGCGTTTTCGCGTGACGAAGCCAAGATGACCCTTGTGTCTGTGGCGGACCGCCCGGGCATCGCTGCTGCGATCTTTACCGCGCTGAGCGAGGGTGGGGTGAACGTGGACATGATCGTTCAGAACATCTCGGAGGAAGGGCGCACCGATATGACCTGGTCCTGCCCCGTCGATCAGACCAAGCGCGCTGAAAAAGCAATGGACGACGCCAAGGCTGCCGGCACCATCAATTTCAACGAATTGATCGCCGACACGGATGTGGCCAAGGTGTCGGTCGTTGGCATCGGCATGCGCAGCCACACCGGCGTTGCGGCCAAGATGTTCCAGGTGCTGTCCAACGAGGGCATCAACATCAAGGTTATCACCACATCCGAGATCAAGATTTCGGTGCTGATCGACCGCAAATACATGGAACTGGCCGTTCAGGCGCTGCATGATGCGTTCGAGCTGGACAAAGCTGCCTAAATCCCGTGCAACCTGTTGGTCTGGAGCGCAATTGAGGCAGCCTTTTGGAAGGGTGCTTCTTTTCGTGGCATGAACGCTGGCGGATAAGTGTTTATGACAACAGGCGTTTCATTTTCGAGGGGCCTGTGATCTAAGCTGGCCTTGCGGAGGAGAAATTTACCATGGCCGACGGGTTTGAAACAGAAAGTCGCAAACTGCTTGGGCGGTTGCGCGACGCGATGGCAAGCGACGAAGCCGGTCAGGCGCGGCTGGACAGGATTACCCATCTGATCGCGACGTCGATGGGTTGCGAAGTCTGTTCGATCTATCTGTTTCGCGACGTGGACACGCTTGAGCTCTGTGCCACCGAAGGTTTGAAGCCCGGTGCGGTGCATGAAACGCGCATGAAGCTGGGCGAAGGTCTGGTGGGGCGCGTGGCCAAGCGCAAGCAGATCGTGAATACCCCCAACGCCCCGCAGGCACCCGGTTTCCGGTTCATGCCAGAAACGGGCGAAGAAATTTATTCGAGCTTTTTGGGTATTCCGGTGCAGCGGCTTGGCGAAATGCTGGGCGTGCTGGTTGTGCAATCCAAAGCCGCTCGCGAATTTTCCGCCGATGAGGTTTATGCGCTTGAGGTCGTCGCCATGGTTTTGGCCGAGATGACCGAATTGGGCGCGTTTGTCGGCGAAGGGGCTGCAATGTCGGCCCGTCACAGCCAGCCGGTTTTGCTGCGCGGTACGGTGGGCCAGGAGGGCGTTGCTGACGGCCATGTCTGGCTGCACGAGCCGCGCGTCGTGGTCTCGAACCCTGTTGCAGATGATCCGGTGCGCGAAAAAGAGCGCTTGAACGAGGCAGTTGATGAACTGCGCGTGAGCGTGGACCAGATGATGTCGATGGCGGGCGGGGACAAGGACCAGCGGCAGGTGCTGGAAGCCTACCGGATGTTCGCCAATTCCAAAGGCTGGATGCGGCGCATGGAAGAAGACATCGACCGTGGTCTGTCAGCCGAGGCCGCCGTCGAGAAAGAGCAATCCCTGGCGCGGTCGCGCATGGGGCAGGCAAGCGACGCCTATCTGCGCGAACGCCTGTCGGATCTGGATGACCTGAGCAACAGGTTGCTGCGTATTCTGACCGGGCAAGGGTCTGATACGGGGGCGGAAATGCCTGTGGACCCGATCTTGGTTGCGCGCAATATCGGCCCGGCCGAGCTGCTGGAATATGGCCGTTCCCTGCGCGGTATCGTTCTTGAGGGCGGGTCGGTTGGCAGCCATGCGGCGATCGTTGCCCGCGCTTTGGCGATCCCCTTGATCGTGCATGCCGCGCATATCACCAATGATGCGTTGAATGGCGACCGGATCATGGTGGACGGTGAACAGGGGATCGTGCATCTGCGCCCCGACGAAAACGTGGCATCCGCTTTCCGCGATAAAATCGCGATGCAGGCCGAGGCGCAGGAGCGCTATGCCTCGATCCGCGACAAGCCGGCGGAAACGCTGTGCGGGACGGTTGTGGGTTTGCACATGAACGCGGGCTTGATGGCTGATCTGCCGTCGCTGGACGGGTCGGGTGCCGAAGGTGTCGGGTTGTTCCGGACCGAGCTGCAATTCCTTGTGCGCAGCAAGATGCCAAGAAGGTCAGAGTTATCAGCACTTTACAACCGTGTCCTGGATGCGGCGAATGGCAAGCGTGTGGTGTTCCGGACGCTTGATATCGGGTCTGACAAAGTGCTGCCCTATATGAAACCCAACGACGAGCCGAACCCCGCATTGGGCTGGCGCGCCATTCGGGTAGGCCTGGATAAACCCGGTATCATGCGGATGCAGTTGCAGGCGTTGATCCGTGCGGCAAACGGGCGGCCCTTGTCGGTGATGTTCCCCTTTGTGGCGCAATTCGAAGAATACCGTGCGGCCCGCGCCGAGATGGATAAGACCTTGGCCCGCGAGGCGCGTCTGGGTCACAAGCTGCCGTCGCACCTTGAAATAGGCGCGATGCTCGAGACACCTTCGCTGGCGTTCGCGCCCAAGAAGTTTTTCGAAGAGGTCGAGTTTCTGTCCATCGGTGGCAATGACTTGAAGCAGTTCTTCTTTGCGGCTGACCGCGAGAACGAATTGGTCCGGCGGCGCTATGACACGTTGAACGTCAGCTTTTTGACCTTCCTTGAGGGCATTGTGGCGCGCTGTCGCGAAACCGGCACGCCGCTGTCATTCTGCGGGGAAGACGCAGGTCGCCCCGTAGAGGCGCTTTGTTTTGCGGCGATCGGGATCACGACCCTGTCGATGCGGCCAGCGTCGATCGGGCCGGTCAAGAACCTGCTGCGGCGGTCCAATCTGAATGAAGTCCGCGCGGTGATTTACGAGGCGCGCGACCGTGGCGATCAATCCGTTCGCGCAGCCGTCATGGAGTATCTGCGCCACCAGACAGCCGAAGTGCGCAAGCTGCCCTAGGGTCTGGGGATATGCCGGATTATCCGTTTTCCGCATTTTACATGAGGTCTGGCCGCAAGTGTTTTGAAAACGCTCGGGATTTTCGATTTGCGTTCAGGGTATGCGTAATGCAGTGATCGGATTGGATTATTTCACTCAGCAGGCCAAGTGGCGCTCGCCTCACATTGTTGCTCCGCTAAATCTTGCAATTTTCGAACTATTTAGGGCGTTTATCAACATCGCGCCGGATTTCGGTCGCCCGCCTTGACGAAAGCCCGTCGAAAAGGGTCTGGTGTCCTCACACTCTGGGGATCGCGATATGTTTTTAAAGAACGCTTGGTATGTGGCCGCTTGGGATCATGAAATCAGCCATGCGCTGACGCAGGTCACGGTGCTTGAGAAAAACATCTGCATGTTTCGCACCCAAGCCGGCGATGTTGTCGCGCTGGATGATGCCTGCCCGCACCGCAAGTTGCCGCTGTCGATGGGGCGCTTGCAGGGGGACAGCGTCGAATGCGGCTATCACGGGCTGACGTTTGATTGCGTGGGGCAATGCGTTTGGGCCCCCGGCGGGCGCATTCCGTCAGAGGCACGGGTTCATGCCTATCCGACCCATGAAAAATACGGTCTGGTCTGGATCTGGATGGGCAATCCGGTGCTGGCAGACCCCGAAGAGATTTTCGAGATCGAGAATTTTGACAATCCCGATTGGGGGATGAACCGTGGTGCGGCGATGGAGCTAGACTGCAACTATCTGTTGATGTGCGACAATCTGCTGGATCCGACCCATGTGGCGTGGGTGCATGGCGGCAGCTTTGGGCAGGCCGCCGCCAAGGACACCCCGCTGCGGGTCAAGAAAACCGATAACGGTGTGATTGTGCACCGCTGGATGATGGATGTGGAACCGGCCCCGTTTTATAAAAAGGTTATTGGTTTCAAGGGCAACTGCGACAGGCTTCAGCATTACGAGGTGCGCTATCCGTCCCATGCGCTGATCCGTGCGGTGTTCACACCTGCGGGGACGGGCGGGCCAGACGGGCCGCTGCACCCCGATACGTTCATCATGGACAGCATGAATTTCATGACGCCGACCACCGCTGGCAAAACCCGCTATTACTGGTTCCAGCTGCGCAATATCCGACCCGAGGATGAGGCGCTGTCGCAGATGATGAGCGAGGACGTGCAGCACGCCTTTGAAGAAGATCGCGCGGTGTTGAACGCGGTGCAAAAGGGCATGGCCGGCAAGACCAGCCCGCATATTGACCTGCCCATTGATGCGGGGCAACTTCGGTTCCGCCGCCAGCTTGAGGCGATGATTGCCCAAGAAGTGCTCGTTGACGCAAAGATGCAGGGGAACTGAGCCCTTTTGCACCGATTATCCGGTGCTTCGCCATTGCATTTCGATTTGGAAGGCGCAGATGTACACGACCTAAAAGGCGGAGCTTGCAATGAAATTGGTATTGGCACGATACTTGGGGGCTGCGCTTTTGCTTGCCGTCACGGCGCAGACCGTACTGGCCCAAGAGGCTGATTTGAAACGGGTCCCAAGTGTCACCGTTGCCACTGCAACCGTGACGGAGGTGGTGAACCGCATCCCGATTTCGGGCACGTTGGAACCCTACCGCGAGGTTCTGGTCTATCCGCAGGTGACCGGTTACCCGATAGAGGAATTGATGGTGGACATCGGGGCCAAGGTCGCAAAGGGCGACACGTTGGCCCAGTTGAACACCGACACGCTGAAAGCACAATTGTCACAGGCCAATGCCGAATTCGTGCGGGCTCAGGCCGGTGTGCGCCAGGCACAAAGCCAGATCACATCGACCAAGGCATCGGCAGCGCAGGCGCGCAGTGTTCTTGAACGTACCCAACAGCTTGACCGGTCCGGCAATGTGACCCAGGCCGCGCTGGATCAGGCCGTCGCCAACAGCCAGACAGCAGATGCCGCAGCAGCATCTGCAGAAGACGGGCTCGAGGTTGCCAAGGCGCAGGTGTTGCAGGCGCAGGCGCAGTTGGACATTGCCCAGCTTAATCTGGATCACGCCACCATCAAGGCACCCACCGCCGGCATCGTTTCGGCACGCAATGCGCAGGTGGGGGCGATTGCCACCAGTGGGGCGGACCCGTTGTTTCGGATGATTCAGGACGGCGTGATCGAGGTAAAGGCCGACGTCGTCGAAACGGCACTGGCCCAGATCGGCATCGGTGATCCGGCGCAGGTCGATATCCCCGGTGCCGGTACGGTTCAGGGTGCTGTCCGTCTTGTTGCCCCGACTGTGGATGCCACAAACCGGCTGGGGGATGTGCGCGTGTCGCTTGAGGGCAGCAACGCGCTGCGCACGGGGATATTCGCGGGCGGGTGGATCATCACGGACCGCCACGAAGGCTTGACCGTGCCCACGACGGCGATCCTGACCGATGCCAAGGGCGATTACCTGCTGGAGGTGCAAGACAACACGCTGATCCGGCGCGCTATCACGGCGGGGCTGATCTGGAATGATGTCCGCGAAGTCATATCCGGTCTGGACGACGGGGCGGTTGTGGTGGCCCGTGCCAGCGCCTTCTTTTCGGACGGGGACAAGGTTAACCCGATCCCGCAGAAGGTTGTTTCAGAATGAATATGTCAACTTGGGCGATCCGGTCGCCGGTGCCGTCGCTGGCGCTGTTTCTGGTACTGTGTCTGATCGGTATCGTTGGGTTCTTCCGGCTGCCGGTCACGCAATTCCCCAACATAGACATTCCGATTGTCACCGTGACGATCGGGCAGTCGGGGGCCGCGCCGACTGAAATCGCGACCCAGATCGTCAAGCCTGTCGAAAGCGCTGTTTCTGATGTCACGGGGGTCAAACATGTGACGGCCGTTGCGTCTGACGGCACCGCGACTTTGACCATTGAATTCGAACTGGAAACCGACAGCGCCACGGCCCTGACCGATATCAAGGACGCGGTTGCGGGGGTGCAGGGCGATTTGCCTGAAAATTCGACCGAGCCGGTCATCAAACGTCTGGATGTGACGGGGCAGGCGATCCTGACCTATGCGGTGTCTGACCCGACGCAATCCATTCAGGAACTATCTTATTTTGTGGATGAGATCGTCGCACGCGAATTGCAGGTCGAAAATGGCGTGGGCAAGGTGACCCGCATCGGCGGTGGTGACCGCGCGATCGAGGTTGAGCTGGACGTTGACCGCTTGCTGTCCTTGGGCCTGACCGCGTCCGAAGTGAACAACCAGCTGCGCCAGAACAACATTGATCTGGGCGGCGGGTCCGGTGATCTGGGCGGGCAGGAATATTCGATCCGCGCGCTTGGCAGTGCTGACACCGTGGCGCAACTGGCCGCGACACCGATCACCACGTCGCCGGGGCGTACCGTGCGGCTGGACGATCTGGGCAAGGTCTTTGACGGCTCCACCGAGGCGAGCAGCTTTGCCATGCTGGACGGCCAGCCTGTTGTTGCTTTCGGGATTTTCCGGTCCACCGGTGCCAGCGATCTGGCCGCAGGGGACAATGCCAAGGAACGGCTGGCCGAGCTGGGCGAGGAATATCCCAACGCCAGTTTCTCGCTGATTGATGACGCCACCACCTATACCGAAGGCAACTACCATTCCGCGATGGATACGCTGTATGAAGGGGCCGCTTTGGCGATCATCGTGGTGTTCTTGTTTTTGCGCAACTGGCGGGCCACGATCATCACGGCGGTCGCATTGCCGTTGTCGATCATTCCGACCTTCATGGTCATGCAGTACCTTGGGTTTTCGCTGAACACTGTCAGTTTGCTGGGGATCACGCTGGTCACGGGCATTCTGGTCGATGACGCAATCGTCGAAATTGAAAACATCGTCCGGCATATCCAGATGGGCAAACCGGCCTATGAGGCCTCCGAGGAAGCGGCCTCGGAGATCGGTCTGACCGTTATCGCGATCAGTTTTACCATCGTGGCCGTGTTTGCGCCGGTCAGCTTTATGTCGGGTATCGCGGGGCAGTATTTCAAGCAGTTCGGCCTGACGGTCGCAGTTGCGGTGCTGTTTTCGCTGCTGGTTGCACGGTTGATCACGCCGATGATGGCGGCCTATTTCCTGCGCGACGGGATCGCCCCCGAAGAGGAAAAGGACGGCTTTCTGATGCGCCGCTATATGGCGGTGCTGGGGTGGACCCTGCGCAACCGGACAGCGACCTTGTTGTTGGGTTTGGGCATCTTTGCCGGATCGATCTATTCGGCCACGCTGTTGCCGTCCGAATTTGTGCCTGCCGCAGACCGGGGCCGGTCGGCGGTTTCGCTGGAATTGCCACCCGGTTCGACCCTTGAACAAACCCGTGCAAGCGGGCGCGAGGTGTCGGCGATCCTTGGCCAGATCCCCGAAGTGACAAATGTCTTTGTCGAAGGCGGCACATCGTCTGATACCAAGGCGAATGTCATTGTGAACTACGGCCAGAAAAACACCCGCGACCGGTCTTCTTTTGTCATCGAAGACGATATGAAAGCGCTGTTGCAGGACTTGCCCGACGTCAAGATCAACGTGTTGAAAGACAACGGTCAGCGGGATGTGCAGCTGAACGTGTTGGGCGATACCGAAGCGGCGGCCTCGGCTGCGGCGATTGAACTGTCCAATCAGATGAATGATCTGCCTGACATCGTGAACGCTGCGACAACCGCGTCTCTGGTGCGCCCTGAAATCCAGATCACCCCGCGCCCGCAACTGGCGGCAGAAATGGGGGTGACGTCTGCGGCGCTGGCCAGCACGATCCGGATTGCGACCTTGGGGGATACCGACAGTAACGTGGCAAAATTCAACGCAGGCGACCGGCAAATCCCGATCCTTGTGCGCGTGAAAAAAGACGTGCGCGATGATCTGAGCCGTCTGGCAGGATTGCGGGTGCCGTCCTCTACGGGCAGCCCTGTGCCGATCAGCGTTGTGGCCGATGTGGCGCTGTCATCAGGGCCCAGCAAGATCGAACGTTATGACCGTCAGTACCGCACCAGCGTGGAGGCAGACCTTGCCCCTGACGGGTTGCTGGGGCCTGCGACCCAAGCCGTGATGGCGCTGCCGATTGCGCAAGCCATGCCCGAAGGCACGTCGATCCAAAGTGCGGGCGACGCCGAGGTGATGGGCGAGGTGTTCACCCAGTTCGGCCTTGCGATGGGGGCGGGTATCTTGCTGGTCTATGTCGTGTTGGTCTTGCTGTTTCACAGCTTTGTCACCCCTGTCACGATCCTGTTGTCGCTGCCTTTGGCCATCGGCGGGGCGATCTTTGCGCTGTATCTGAACGGGTCGGCCATCGGGTTGTCTGTTGTCATCGGTTTCCTGATGTTGATGGGGATCGTGACCAAGAACGCCATCATGCTGGTCGAATTTGCCATCGAGGCGATGAAGGACGGGGCCACGCGGTCAGAGGCGATGCTGCAAGCGGGTCACAAGCGCGCGCGTCCCATCATCATGACCACAGTCGCTATGACGGCGGGGATGGTGCCATCGGCGATGGCCGTCGGGGCGGGCGGCGAATTTCGTGCGCCAATGGCGGTGGCGGTGATCGGGGGGCTGTTGTTATCCACCATGCTGTCGCTGCTGTTCGTGCCATCCCTGTTCAGCGTGATGGACGGCCTGAAGGAGCGTATTCGCTGGGCGATGATCGCAGTGTTGGGGGCAAACAGGCCGCGTGACGCAACGTCTGATCGCTAATTCGCGGCGCGTTTCGCTGTGTGAAAGAACTAATCGAACAAACGGCTAGGCGAAGCGGGTAATATTGCCTTTAATGACGGGTGTCTTTGCATGAATGCGCAAAGGCACCCTTTTTTCTGGCAAAGGTGATATCCCGTGACCCCATTCGTGTTCAACACCACCAAATCCGTCGTTTTTGAAAACGGGGCCGCCGTGCGTCTGGCAGAGCTTGCCGGCGGGCTGTTGGGGCGCAACTGTCTGTTGATTACCGATCCGGGCCTGCGCGCCTTGGGCCTGTGCGATCCGGCGATTGCCGCGTTGCAAGCGGCGGGCCACACGGTCACGATATTCGATGCGGTCGAAGCCGACCCGTCGCGCGAGACCTTGATGCAGGCGGTCGAGGCGGGCAGGGCGGCTGGCACCACCGGGGTTATCGGATTTGGCGGCGGGTCGTCGCAGGACGTGGCCAAGCTGGTGGCGCTGCTGCTGGGGTCAGGCGAGGATCTGGACAGCGCATGGGGCGTCGCACAGGCCAAGGGGCCGCGCCTGCCGCTGGTGCTGATCCCCACAACCGCGGGCACAGGGTCAGAGGTGACACCGGTGTCGATCATCACCGTCGGGGCCGAGGAAAAGCGCGGCGTGTCCTCGCCCGTGATTTTGCCCGACATGGCGATCCTTGATGCCGAACTGACGCTGGGCTTGCCCGCACATATCACTGCCGCAACCGGCGTCGATGCGATGGTACACGCGATCGAGGCCTATGCGTCGAAAAATGCGAATAACAATCCGGTGTCCAAGCTGCTGGCCCGCGAGGCCTTGCGCCTGCTGGGGGCCAATATCGAGGGGGTCGTGGCGGATGGGTCAAACCTCGAGGCGCGCGGTGCGATGTTGCTGGGGTCGATGCTGGCCGGTCAGGCTTTTGCCAATTCACCGGTCGCGGCGGTGCACGCGCTGGCCTATCCGATTGGCGGCACGTTCCATATTCCGCACGGGCTGTCCAATGCCTTGGTGCTGCCCCATGTGCTGCGCTTCAACGCCCCCGACGCCAGCACGCTTTATGCCGAGATCGCGGCTGATGCCTTTCCCGAACTGGCTGCGGTCGACGGCACACAGGCCCGCACAGCGGCCTTTATCGACGCGCTGGCAGACCTGTCGGCGCGTGTCGGCTTGCAAACCCGTCTGCGTGATGTCGGCATCCCCAAAGACGCGATCGGCAAGATGGCGGCGGATGCCATGCTACAGGCGCGATTGCTGGTGAATAACCCCCGCGACGTCACCCAGGCCGACGCCCATACAATCTATACGGCGGCGTGGTAATGTCAGATCGCCCCGTCGCCCCATCCCGCGCCGATTTCAAGGATTTCTACCCGCTGCAAACCCGCTGGAACGACAATGACGCTTACGGGCACATGAACAATGTCGTCCACTATGCGCTGTTTGATACGGCGGTGAACGGCTGGCTGATCGAACGCGGGCTGCTTGACCCATTAACCAGCCCCGTGTTCGGTCTGGTCGTTGAAACCGGCTGCCGCTATTTCGGCGAGATGCAGTTCCCCGACCGTGTAACGGCCGGGTTGCGCGTTGCCAATCTGGGCCGCAGTTCGGTCAGGATGGAACTGGGGCTATTTCGCAACGATGACGACATCGCATCCGCCGAAGGGTTCTTTGTGCATGTCTATGTCGACCGCAAGGACCACCGCCCAGCGGCCTTGCCATCGGCCACCCGCGAGGCGCTGGAAGCCCTGCAATAAGATAGGCAAAACAGCGCGTGTTGGCCCCTGATCTGGGCTGCCCTGTTGCATCTTGTACTTGTCCACATGTTATACCCCCTCGAATCACCGCGAATTTCTGCTGTGCGGCAAATCATGCTGCGCGTGCATATTGCGCCAACTTTTGAACAACCGGAGCATACTCCCCGTGGCCAAGAAAAAACGTATTGTCGTTAAAATCGGATCAAGCCTGCTGGCAAACGAAGAAAAACTAACATTGCGTTTCGCGTTCATGAACGGTCTGCTGGCCGATCTCGCTGAACTCCAGTCGGAAGGGTACGAAATCATCCTGACCTCCTCCGGCTCCGTTGCGTTGGGTCTGAACATGATTGGCAAACGCCCCGAAGATGCGGGCATTCTGGACAAACAGGCCGCCGCTGCCTGTGGTCAGCCCTTGCTGATGAACGCCTACCGTCAGGTGGCGTCCGAATATGGCATGGACGTGGCGCAAATGCTGGTCACCGTCGAAGACATGGAAGAACGCCGCCGGTTCCTGAACATCAAGAACACGATGCTGCGGTTGTTTGAAAACAACATCCTGCCAATCATCAACGAGAACGATTCAATCGCGACGACGGACCTGAAGGTCGGCGATAACGACCGTTTGTCCGCAAAGGTCGCGCAGATGATCGAAGCCGACCAGCTGATCATCCTGACCAGTGTCGAGGGGCTTTATGACCGCGACCCGTCCGAGCCGGGCGCGCAATTCATCGAAGAGATCGAGGATGTCAGCGAACATCTGGAATCCACCAAAAGCGTGAGCGAGCTGGGCAGTGGCGGCATGATGACCAAAATGCTGGCCGCGAACATGGCGCAAAACGCAGGCGTGGAGACGATCATCGCCGAAGGTGTGATCGAGGCACCCGTGTCATCGGTCTTGCGCCGCGAACGCCGTCACACGCGCTGTCTGGCCCGTGACAAGACCGGGTCGCCCCTGATGATCTGGCTAAGCAACCGTTTGCAGGTGGCGGGAACGCTGGTCGTTTCCAACGCCGCCGTTGCCGCGATTTCGGCCAAGGAGCGCGGTCTTGCGCGCAACGATCTTGTGTCGATCCAGGGCGAGTTTTCCAAGGGCGACGTGCTGCATGTCTATGACGAAGAGGGCAACGAGTTCGCCCGCGGTCTGACCAATTTCTCGTCCGAGGAGACGATCCTGATGGCGCGCAATCCGGACATGAGTGTTGAAGACGTGATCGGATATAAAACGAAAAGCGACATCATCGGGTCCGAGAACATTCTCATCCTCGAAGATCACCACCTGCAGCTTGATGCCCCCGAGGAGAATGATCAGCGGGTTGTGTCTGTCTGAAACCGGTTCGGGATCGGCGACAAACCTGGGCTTTTCAAATCGTCACGGGTTTGTCGTAAACTGGGCTAGACAAAGCCCGAAAAAGTCGGGATAAGCCGACACGCATCATGGCATTAGCCCTGCTGCACCACCGCGGAAACGCGGTCGAGGCGAGTTGGCGGAGTGGTTACGCAGCGGATTGCAAATCCGTGTACAGGAGTTCGATTCTCCTACTCGCCTCCATTTAATTTCAATGACTTAGAAGTTTTTTGGGCGGCAAGCAGATTGACGTCTAAACAAACGTCTAAACATTCTGTTTTTGTTCTGTTCGCTTTTGCTGCGCCTGACGCGCTCTGATTTTCTGGCGCACCTTCTTTGTGTAGTGCAGGACCATCGCGGGGCTTTGGCCTGTGACGGCGGCAATCAGATCATCATCGCAGCCCGCCTCCAGCAGTTCGCAGGCGGCGTTGTAGCGCCAGCTGTGAATGTCGAAGTCCAAGGCTCCAATTTGTTCTCTCACCTTGCGGACAGCCTGAGAGGCCCCACGATAGGACCAACGATTGGTTCCCCGTTCATTGGTTAGAATAAACAGCGAGTGGCGGCTAGCCGCGTTCAAGGCTATTTGAAGTTCGGGCAGGATAGGAACCCATAGTTCTTTGCTGGTTTTATTCTGCCGAACATAAACCGCGCCGTCCTGAATATCAGACCAGCGCATTTCAAGAACGTCTCCGATCCGTTGCCCTGTTCCGATGCAAAGCTCCATAACAAGGCGCTCTCTGGATTCTATCGAGCAAGAGGCGCGGTAAGCGTCGAGAAGCTCTATCGGCCAAGGCTCACGTTCACTTTTTTGAGTTTTGATTTCCGAAACGCCCTTGGCGGGGTTGTCGTCTCTCCAGCCCAGATCGACGCAGTGTTCCATCAGGATGCGCAGAACGCGGATCGCATAATTTGCGAAGTAGGGTTGGTCTTGCCCCGTTTTAGTTCCGGTCTCTTTCGAGCAATGTTTGCTATGAAGGAGATAAGGAATGGCAAAGCGATACACAGACGAGTTTCGGCGTGATGCTGT
>Ga0206127_1001374_pt1 | contig 26812 bp, 20 predicted proteins | sample Helgoland_Spring_6_FD_148646 | JGI IMG/M metagenome (GOLD analysis project Ga0206127, IMG submission 148646) | Pelagic subsurface seawater microbial communities from Kabeltonne, Helgoland, North Sea - Helgoland_Spring_Bloom_20160419_1 | ecosystem: Environmental > Aquatic > Marine > Epipelagic ...
CCACGCGATGCGGAATTGGAAGAGCATTACGCGCTGTTTCCGGATTTCGCAGGGGCGGGCAACATGCTAGTGCTTGATATCGATCTGGTTGCGACCTCTCGTGGCAGTAGTGTGCCTGAGACGTCTTTGGTGCGCTCTCGGGGATAGATCGATTTAGAGCCTTGGTATGATGACATGGGCCCATAAAAGGTGACAGCGTTCTGGGAAAAAAAGAATCTTGTCAGCTTGGATGATCGACCAACGGGTATTTTCGAGGACTGAAAGCGGAACGCATAATAACCGCGATTACGGCGCAGTTTGCCCTTCGATTTCAGGGACAGGTGTCTAGCGAGTCACATTTTGCAGACGGCATTTTTTGTAGAACGCATTGCCACCCATGGTCAGAACATATTGGATGTTGTTGAAATTGGGCTTGTACAACGCGGCGTGAAAGAACTTGGATGTGCTGAGTTTGGGATGCCGCTCATCCTAATAGGCAGCGCGCGCGCTCCTGTTAATAATATCTTCATTCGATGCCCTTTCGAGCAAACATTTGAGAAATACCAAACGCGATGCATTTAGGGTGTTTGCGAAGGGTCAACTTGGCAAGTCTGGAATTCCTGAAGGGTGATTTTTGCTAATTGGATCAAAGATTATGATACAAGCCCGAGGACCGGCAGCGAAAAGCCGGCCCCTTGAAGGACCGGCTTGCTAATGATTTAGCGATGTGACGCGTGATTACTCGCGGTTGCCGAAGAGCTGAAGTAACATCATAAACATGTTGATGAAGTTCAGATAAAGGCTGAGTGCGCCCATAATTGCAGACTTACCCAACCACTCGCTGTCGCCGTGGTGCGCGTGCGCGAGGTATGTGTTTTTGATGTTCTGTGTGTCGTAGGCTGTGAGGCCAGCAAAGATCAAAACACCGATCGCAGAGATCGCGAACATGATCGCAGGGGAGGCGAGCCAGATGTTGACGATGGACGCCACGATCAGGCCGATCACACCCATGATCAAGAAGCTACCCCAGCCGGAGATATCCTTTTTCGTGGTGTAGCCCCAAAGGGACAGGCCTGCGAAGGCAATGGATGTGATTAGAAAAATCTGCATGATCGAGTAGCCTGTAAAGACCAAGAAGATCGAGCTTATAGACACGCCCATGACGGCTGCGAAGATGTAGAATACTGTCTGCGCCGTTGCGGCGGACATACGGTTGATTGCAGCACTCATTCCAAAAACGAAGGCTAGGGGGGCGAACATCACAACCCATTTAAGCGGGGAGAGATAGAGGGCAGAACCGAGCGGCGTCAGATACTTGTCAGCACCAATTTGTGCGACCGCTTGTGACGGATCATTGGTGACTGCGAGGCCTGCAATCGCCCAAGCCGCCAAAAATGTGATGAACATGCCAACGGACATTGTGCCGTAGACCTTGTTCATATGCGCGCGCAAGCCCACATCGATATCCGCGGCTGCCGATCCTACGCCGCTGCGAATTGTACCATATTCAGCCATGAATAACTCTCCATTGATTAAATGATCCGCCGTTATGGCAGTCTTGCACTAATATCGGGTTTGAGGAGGCATATTTCAAGGGTTTTCGCATGCAAATTTGCGAAAACCCGTTGTTGATTTTGACTTTTCTGATGCAAATTCCGCGAGCTCTTGCATACGCTAAAAAGACGGGACATTCCAAGTGGATAACTATGCTTCTTCCTAGGCTCGTGTAGCCTTGACGCCAATATCTGCGAGAAAATGCGCATCCAACGTTGCCAAAGCACGACGGCTGCGGGCCATATTCAGCGCGGCAAAGGCTTTGGACAAAAGGGTTTGTGGTGCTCCTGCGCAAAAAAGGCCGAATGAAGATGTTGTTAGAAAAAATGCGCCACAGCCTCCGCAAGCGCAATGAAATCAGCCTTCATACCGCACAGAGTTGACGCCATTCGGCGAGAGCCAGGGAGCGTTTGAATTTGAAATTTTCTCAACTATAGAAGTGGCGTTCTTGCTTGAAGTGGTTGTAAACTGAAGAATGAACGGCAACGGGTTCCTGCAAAGTTCGCATTCGGCGGAAGCGCAGCATTGCCCGTTCTCGCCGACGAAAAGGCAAGTGTGAATTCTCGGCTCTGTTATTCTTCCAACGACCCGTTTCTTATCGTTCAGCATTGCCGATGACCTTCATCGCAGCGCCATAAAATTGCAGTGGATAAGTCACGATGACATATAGTCGACCATATAGCTTCTTGTTTTACTGAGGAATTTCAATGCAGCTTTGCAATCTCGGCGTTTGATTACATAGATTTCCAACACTTCGCCTTCGTGATCAACCGCCCGCCACAAGAAGTGCGCTTCTCCGTTGATCTTCACAAAAATCTCGTCCAAATACCATTGCCAATTAGAATGAGCGCGCAGGTGCTGAATCAGATTCTTTCGGATCTCAGCGGCGAACAGAGGGCCGAAACGGTTCTATCAGAACCGGATCGTTTCATGGCTGAAATCAATCCCGCGTTCGTGGAACACGAATCCTCAACGTTTCGAAGCGACAATGCAGATCGAATATACATCCTCACGGCCAGACGGGTGATCACTGGACTGATTTAAAAGTATCAAAAAGCACTGCGGTTTATCATTCACAATGCCAGATCAGCACCCTGCCCCGCTAAAGTCAGCTTCCTCTGACAACACCAACAATCTGATTCTACTAGAAGCTCGAGGTGCGCGAGTTTAGATAAACTGCTTACCGCCATCGATCACAAGCGTCTGACCTGACGTGTATTTTGAAAGATTTGAGGCGAGATAAAGAACGCCGCCACTGATATCATCGACCTCTCCGTTTCGTTGCAAGGCTGCGCGATTGGCACCGTAGGTTTTAGCATTTTCCATGAGGTTCTTACTCGCATCAGTTAACGTTATCCCAGGTGCGATGACGTTAGCGCGCACATTGGCAACGCCAAGTTCTTTCGCCATCACCCGAGTCATCGCAATTACCGCCCCTTTCGATGCGACGTAATGCATCCATTCAGGGGAGCCAGAATAAACCGTCGCCGAGGCGATGTTGATGACAGAGCCACTGCCACAGACTTTCAGCGCCTTCGAAGCCGCTCGCGTCATTTGCCAAACACCTTTGACGTTAACGGACAAAACGCGGTCCCATTCGCCATCTTGAAGTTGTTCAAAGGGCGCGCGGTTCAGAGTGCCGTACAAGGCTGCATTATTGACCAGCACATCCAATCCGCCAAATTCATAAATCGCTTGAGCAACGAGCGCATCGCAACTTTGTGCATTCACCACATCCACGTGCCCAGAAACACACCTTCCTCCAGCATCAGAGATGTCTTTCGCAGTTTGTGCAACACCGGCTCCGTCAATATCAGCGGCAACAACATACGCACCAGCGGTGGCTAGATCTTCGCAAAAAGCGCGCCCAAGACCACCTGCCGCACCCGTGACGATAACGCGCTTCCCGCTCAAATTAAGCTCAGACACTCCCAGCCTCCTTCATGTAAGTCCCTAAAGCCTGCTCTGCACGGATTGCAGCGATGTACCCATTGGCCATCGCACGCCCTGCATCGGTAAGCATGAACGGCAGGGAAACGGCTTCGAGCGTCTCCACATACTCCATCACCGAAATATCGTACCAGCCGCGAATTATACGCATGCCATGGGCAGTCGCGCGCCAACCTTTGTCAGCGTCTTTAACAATCGCGTCATTAATCGAGCGCGCGGTTTTGTTGGTGTCATGCCCGTCAATGATGGCAAGGATGGCCTCTACATCAATGTCAGAGTTGCCATGTGAAGCGATGATGTCACGTGCGATTTCTACACCGTAAACCTCATGATCGCGGACTAGATCTTTGCGTGTCGGATTTTTGCCTATCGCGAGCAAAAGAAGATCTGGATCTATCTTTTTCCAACCGACATCGTGCAGCAAGATTGCAGGCAGGACGATGTTTTCATCAGCTTCGGGAATCAGCTCAAGCAACGCTTTGGCGAGACCATAAGCGACGAGCGTGTGTTCGTCATTGTTGCGCACATCTAAGTAAGGAAGTGCCGCGTTCCACATGGCAAGGTCTTCATCGCGCAAAAGAGAAACGCTCATGCAGGCACCTCATAGCTGAGATAGATGGTTTTGTATTCCAGATAACTTTCGACACCCCAACGCCCCTTTTCACGGCCCATTCCGCTTTGCTTGACGCCTCCAAAGGGTGCGTAATGAGAAGAGCGTTGAATATCGTTGAGCCAAACAAGTCCCGCCTCAAGCCCTTCGCAGAGCATAATGCCCTTAGCGAGATCACGGCAGAAGACAAAGCTTGCCAAGCCATAATCGCTGTCATTGGCTCGCTCCAAAGCCTCTTGCGCGCTATCGACGGCACATATGCCGAGCACAGGGCCGAAGGTCTCGCGTTGCATCACCAACATGTCGTCAGTCACATCCGCAAGGATGGTGGGTGGGAAGTAAAACCCATCGTCATAACCAGCCCCTGTAACGCGGCTGCCGCCGCAAAGAACCCTCGCGCCCTTATCGCGCGCGTCGTCGCATTGGTGCACGGAATTGGCGAAGATTTTTTCGTTCACCATCGGACCAAGATCACCTGTGCCATCCGCAGGGGCGAGCGTAAGTGCACTGATCTTTGCAGTCAGCTTTTCGAGGAAGTCATGATAGACCGCGCGCTCCACGTAGATACGATTAACGCGGTAGCAGAACTGGCCAGAGTTCGCCGTTCCATGCCGCGCGATTGCTGTCGTTGCGTTGTCGAGATCCGCATCGGCGCAAACGATGGCAGGACAATGCCCTCCAAGTTCTAGCGTGACGCGTTTGACAGTACCTGCCGCCGCAGCGGCAATCGCCTTTCCCGCGACACCACCGCCTGTAAAGGCAATCTTACGCGGAACGGGATGGTTCACCAGCGCTGCGCCCACTTCGATGCCAGATCCTGTCACCACATTGAATGCGCCTTTAGGAAGGCCAGCCTTGTGGAAAATTTCAGCCAGCATGAGTGTTGAGGTCGGAGTATCCTCGGACGGTTTTGCAACAATCGTGCAACCAGAGGTCAGCGCAGCACCAACTTTGAACATCAACAGCGTGATTGGAAAATTGAACGGCGTGATCGCCACAACGACACCAACAGGTTCGCGGGTAATGATGGTCTTCTCGCCCGCACCTGTCGAAATAGGCATTTCGCCGTGAATGCGGAGCCCTTCTTCGGTGTAAATATCAAGCAAGGACGCAGAGCTGTTGATTTCGGCGATGCAGCCCGCCAAAGGTCGGCCAAGTTCGCGGTGCAGAGCCGCGCCAATTTGATCGGCACTGTCACGCATTGCCTTAGCGCAGTTTTTCAGGATGCCAACACGCTCCGCCATTGTGCGCTGGCTCCACGCCTTAAAGGCTGTCTGCGCCGACCTGATGGCGGTGTCCGCGTCAGCCGCACCCGCGCTTGGCACCGTATCGAAAACCTCGGTGGTGCTTGGATCTGTAACAGGATCCGTTGCGCCTGATTTTGCAGCGACCCAAGCGCCGTTAATGAACATTTCCATCAAGGACCTTCCTTAGAGTACATGTAATTTCATAGCCTTGCGTGACGCTTCCAATGTCTCAACAGCCATGGTGCGACCTGCGTCTGTCTCGAGCTTGTCGAGACTTTTCACCAAGTGATCCGCATATTGATTCGGCGTGTGGCCGAACCAATCAGAGGCAATCGCGATGCCGGGCACATCGAAGCGCCAAAGTTTGTCTGCGTCGCGTACGATACGGTCATTTAGGTGGTGCGGGTCAGCGCGCGTGTCATGTCCGTCGATGATCTCGCAGACTGCATCGATCACCTCCTGGGACCAGCCTGTGTGCTGCAAAACCTCTGCTCCAAGCCGCACGCCTTCGCGTTCATGCAGATAGCGCACGTCAGACGTCAGGAAGTTTTCAGAGCGAAAGCCCTGCTCGATAATATCGGTCTGATCGATTGAGTACCATCCGATGTCGTGCAGCAAAATCGCAAGTGAACAGATGTCCGCATCCGCTTCTGGATGAAGGGCAAGCAAGCGCTGGCACCAATCAAAAGATAGCGGAATATGCACATCGTTCTTACGTGCGCGCATATAGGGTTCAGCGCCGCGCCAGACAGGATCATAACGGGAAAGGTCGCTCATTTCAGCCATCCAATTTGCAGCGCGCGCAGGAGAGCACGCGCGCTGCGTGTTGGGCTTAGTCGATGATTTCGACCGTGCCATTGTTGCCATCCACGCGAACTTTCATGCCCGTTTTGATCTTGGTGCTGGCCTTGCCCGTGCCTGTCACCGCTGGCAGCCCGTACTCGCGACAAACAATCGCCGCATGGCTCATCATGCCGCCAATGTCGGTCACGGCGGCGCTAATCTTGCCAAACACAGGGGCCCAAGATGGCGCTGTCACAGGCGTCACCAGGATTTCGCCTTTTTGTAATTGGCTCAATTCATCAGGACTTCGCAGCACGCGCGCAATGCCCTCAACCACACCGGGGGAACCCGCCATACCACGAAGCTCATCGCCCGCGTCATCAGCTGCGACCCAGCTTTCAACGGCTTCGGATGTGATGCCCCAAAGCATGATCGTAAACGGCTCTGTAATCACCTCTGGCGGGTTGTTGAGCGCAGGGATAGGAGGCTCCGATTGCAGTGCTTTCACGATACCTGCACGGCGTTCGATCTCAGCAGGCCAAATTCCCGCGCCATGGATTTCAGTACCAATCGCCCAAGCTTGGGAATAGTCCCAAAGCACGTCACGCACTTCAGTCCGATTGAGGTAGAACATGCCGTCCGCTTCAGGCCAGAAGCCCTGATCGGAGAGCAATGCGCTCAGTTCCCGCATCTTGCGCCAGAACGTGCCAAGCGCCCAATGTTCTATGTAAAAGTTGTGATCCTCGACATAAGGAAACACAGTGCGCGCAAGGCCAAGCTTACCATCGAAAGCCTCTTGCGCGTCCTCGTCCATCATATCGCGGTACTCAGCAGTGATGCGGTCGCGCTCTTTCAGCAAAGCTTCAGTCGGGCGCATGATATCATCTCCATCTTTGAGCCGCTCGATATAGTCGCGCACATAGCCAATGGGGATATCGAGGTGGTCAATCCAATACTTATCGGTGGAATAGAACCCATTGCCTGAGGTGAAGTTGAACCAAGGATCCTTGGCTTCTTCCCACTGCGCGAGCCACTTATCGCCACCACTCGCCGCGCCAATCGCTGCCAGCGCTGCATCGACATCGCCGGTGTTAACTGCGCCCTCAATGCCAAGCTCAACCGCCAGCTTTGCCAGCTTTTTCAACTCATCATCCGGGCGGAACAACTCGGAGTCGACACCCTGTACCATCTTGGCAATCGCCTGATCTGGGATCGACGGGAATTGCTCTTTCACGAAGCCAAAGAAGTCGAGGTAGGCTGCATACCCAAGGTTTAAGAATTCAAAGTGATACTGCCATATCTTATAACAAAGCTCGATGGATTTTTCATAACCTTCAAACAGGTGGTTGGTGCTATCCAGACCAACGCCGCCGGTGACAACCTCCAGCTCTTCTTTCTCGGGGAGCGCTGTGAAGTTGATTTCATTCAATTCATCAATCGCACCTTTGACTTTGACCTTCCAATCCGCAAGCAGCTGATCCCAGTTCATGAAATAGTGACCTGCGCGCTCCATGAAGATCGGCACGCGCGCTTCGATGTCCTCAGGGGCGACAGCGACTGGCGAGAAGTAAACGTAGCCATTCAGGATGCGATAATCGATCCCATTCGCAGGTGGGATCAACAAATGACGCGTGTTGTATTGACCCAAACATTTGATCGCGAAATCAAGCATGACCGTATCAAAGGGTTTAAACGGTGTCGGCCAATGTTGTGAATTGCAGAACCAAAATTTGCCGTCCTCTTCGATCCGGCGCGCAGGGTTAAAGCGCGTGTAATAAGGATACAAATCTTGCCAACCTTCAGCCCCTTTGGGTGCTTTCAGATCATAAGCACTTGGGAACATTGATGTTTTCACGTCCATTAGTTTTTCCTCCCAGAAACATTCTTATTTTGCTTTTACTTTGCCCGCATATGGGTTGGTAAGCGTATTGGTGATGCTCGCCATGCCCATCGCATAAGGGTTCTTTGATTTTGCTTTAGCCTTTTGCGACCAAATTGTTTCTGGTCTGCTTTGTAGTGCTACCAGATTTTCGCCATCCGGCAGGTCTGCATCGATGGCCCACTCCACATCTTGCGGACATTTCTTTTGGCGCTCTAATGACTTGGCAAGCATAGCAACAGCCAGCACCTCTTTGTCGGTCAAGCTAGAGGCCGTGTTACGTGGCACCTCGACAGGACGTTCAATTGCTTCGCCCTTGGCAGCGTCGCCAACAAGTTCGATGTGTTTGTCTGATACAGTGCGATCTAGAATTTCTTCGAGCACCTTTTCAACTACGAAGTTATCAGGCGTAACAGTGCCAGAGACAACGGTTTCCCCAAGCCCCCAAGCCGCATCGATCACGATCCGCGTGCGATCGCCTGTATTGGGGTCAAGAGTCATCGCGACACCTGCAGCCTTGGCATTCACCATCTTTTGAACCGCGACGCTCATGAGTGTTTCGATGTGCGGGATGTTGTTCTTCTCTCGGTAAGCAATCGCGCGCGCTGTAAACAATGACGCCCAGCAGTCGCGCACTTTATCAATCACATCATCGGCACCAATCACCCAAAGATACGTGTCCTGCTGACCTGCAAAAGACGCATCCGGCAAGTCTTCCGCCGTCGCAGAGGACCGTACCGCGACAGGCAAACCGTCGCCCATTACAGCGTAAGCGTTACGAATGGCTTGATCCACACTTGCGGGCAAAAAATGCGCGCGAAAACGCACTTGGATTGCTTGTGCAGCTGTTTCAAGGGCGTCGAAATCCTCAACATCAATGTCTTTCAGGTGGTTTTCCAACTCACCCCGAAGGCCAGTTTCATCCAGCATTGCGACATAGGCGTCTGTGGTCACGGCATAGCCCGGCGGCACCGCAACGCCTGCACCTGTCATGTCACCAAGTGACGCGCATTTGCCGCCGACGCGGTTGAAATCATCTTTGTTGATTTGATCAAAGGGAAGTGTGTAAAGATTGCTCATAGCTCACCCTTGCGGCTTGATGATCAGTTTGTCTGGCACTCTGAATGAAATGCTCGGAAGGTAATTTATCGGGTGCCCCTCAGCGAGACGCAGATTGGGGAAGCGTCGCGTGAGTTCACGCAGCGTGATACCGAATTCCAGTTTAGCAAGTTGAAAGCCAATGCAGAAATGGATGCCATAACCAAAACTCAAATGCGTGCGCGCGTTGCTGCGCTCGATGTCAAAAGCTTCTCCCTCAGGATAGACATCTTCATCGCGGTTGCCGGCACCCATTATGACCAAAATATTTGCGCCCTTGGGGATATCGATACCGCCAATTTGAGTGTCTTTCTTTGCTAAACGACGCCATGAAACGATTGAGGGCGCATAGCGCAGGATCTCTTCCGTCGCGCTGCGAATCTTGCTCGGGTCAGCGCAAAGCTCGCCCCAAGAAGCGCGGTTCTCCATCAGAACCTTGAGGGAATTCGCCATTAAAGTCGTCGTTGTCTCATGCCCGGCAAAGAGTACGGAATACATCACCCCTGCGATTTCTTCGTCGGTGATATCCGCACCCTCAGCTTGGGCGCGCACCATATCGCTTGGGAAATCATCACCAAGTTCAGCTTTGCGCGCCGCAACAAGCGCACAGCAGTAATTCCAATAATCCACCATGCCCTGCGCATGCGGAACTTGATCCTCACCTTTCAGGTTGCCCCATGTGAGCAAAGCACGACTGGTCGCCCAACCTTTAACTTTGTCCACATCTTCATCAGGGATGCCCATAAGCGTAAAGAGCACCAAGGCAGGTACAGGATAGGCAACCTCGCGAAAGAAATCGACTTCGTCTTTGCCTTCAAGCTTGTCCAAGTGACGTGCAACGATTGCTTCGATCCGGGGCTCAATCGCTTTGAAACGACGCGGGCTAAATGCCGTCTGAGCGACCTTGCGGATGCGTGTGTGGGTGGGTGGAGTGCGTGCAGAAAGACCGGATTTGAAACCGCCAGCCTTGACGATTTTCTTAGCTGCATCATCCAGAGGTGTTACAGGTGATTGCGCATTTTCGGAGGAGAATATTTCCCATTCATCATAAACCGATTTGATGTCGTCATAACGCGACACGATCCAATAATCCGTCTCTTCATGGTAGAACACGGGCGCTTCGCCTCGGAAGGTTTTCCAATCAGCGTGCGGCGCGCCTAAATCATATGGATCATATCCGTCAACAGGGCAGATCGTTTTTTGCACGTTCATCGATTTTCCTCCCAGAAGCCGACAGGTTCTACTGATCTTTAACCGTATGACACTTTCTTTGGTTTTTCTTTGGTTTGCTTTTTGAATTCAAAAAAAAACTAATAATTTCATCGCACCCTAGGACGATAAACGTTTGTAAAGCTTATAAAATGCAGTATCTTCAACGTCCGAGCCACGCTGATCAGACGCCGACAAGAACTGTTCGTATTGCCGATCTATTGCGTCGAATCTGCCTTGCGCATGTAGAACACGCATGGTTTCCATATTCGTCGATTCATTAGCCATATCAATGCTAAGCGCGCGATGACATTTCTCCAACGCTTCATCGACAAGGCCCTCGCTACGCAAAACTGAGGACATGTCGCGCAGCAATTTCAGGGCCATTTGGCGCAACCAGCGACGCCTTGGGCGGCACCAATCTTCCAAATCGTTATGCGTGTACTCAATCGGCAGATCTTCGAACAAATCCCCATGATATTGCCGCTCCGCCGCGCGGTAGATTCGTAAAGCGCCTGTTGGATCGTCTTGTTTGGCAAGTGCTAGACCACGGCGGCAGCCTTGTTCAAACGCGGAGATATCGGTCCAGCTTCCTTGTGGCGCGTTTAGACGGTAATACTCGCCCTCGCGCATCACAGAAGACTTGTCCCCCAGCGCTTTGCGCAGCATTGCGATGGCGTGGTGCAAGCGCGCGCGCTTTCGCGTCTCGTCCGCTTGATTTGGCCAAATGAGTTCCCCAATCCGATCCGCCTGCGCCCCGCTTTCCCCACTCAGCAGGAGATAACAAAACAACACGCGCGTCTTTTGTGCCGCGCCCCCAGGTGTCGTCCATTCAACAAGCTCGCCATTTTGATACACGCGAAGCCGCCCTAGACAGCGAATTTGCCAGCGATCAGATGTTCGATCGGCCATATCAATCTGGTGGCTGTTATCAAGCCACGTCGGACTGGCACCGCGCGCATATCCGCGATCATCGGGATCGAGGATTTGCAAGCCCGCGTGATCCGGCACAACACGACCAAGCAAGAACCCAAGTTGTTCATCAGCACCCGCACTTTGTCGTAAACGCGTGGGCAACCAAAACGGGTTTCTATAGATTCCGGAGGGCGCAAGGAACTGCTGGTGACCTCTCAAAGCTAGCTGCATTTGTGTCTCGACCAAGTGTGTATGATTATGGACCGAGATCACACTACACAGATTTTTATCGACAAGCTGCTCAACAACGCTGCTCCACGTTTCAAGAGCATTTTCAGCGTCTAGCGGTGCGAAACACCAGCCCATATCAACAATCAAAACCGTATTGCCCAGCTGGTCAGCAATCAATTTCTCCAAGGCTGCAACAATGGATTGAGAATCGAGCAAATCATTGTGCAAAGCCACCTCAGAAAACGGGATCGGCGACTTCGGGTAGTGAGTTTCTAAAAAGGCTTCATCGTCAGAGATCTTTATAACAACTGCTTCAGCCTCAAGGACGCGCAACGCCATTTCCAGACCTTTGCGCTCTGACAAGTCAGCGAAAAATGCTGCATCTTTCAGGGTATTCGTGCCGCTCATCTGTCGTTCTCCTAGCCGTTACGCACCATACCAAAGAAAAACCAAAGAAATGGCAATAAGCTTTTGAATATGGGACCAAGCGTTTCGTTCGGGAGGATTCATGGACGTCTTTGACTACGTGATAGTAGGAGCTGGATCATCTGGCGCTGTGCTTGCCAATCGGCTGAGCGCGGATCCAAAAATTTCTGTCTGCTTGATTGAGGCCGGCGGCAAAGGTCGCTCGCCCTTGGTGACGACACCGCTTGGCGTGATGCTCTTGCCGCGACTTGCAAACTTCAATTGGCAATTTAGCTCGACCCCACAAAGTGCCCTCAACAATCGCGAGCTTGGTATTCCGCGCGGCAAAGCCTTGGGTGGATCCTCTGCGATTAACGGCATGGTCTACATTCGCGGACATCGCGAGGACTATGATGATTGGGCGCGCCAGGGCTGCATCGGATGGGGCTATGACGACGTGCTGCACTATTTCAAAAAATCAGAGGCGAACGCGAACATGGGCCTTGATGACAAAATGCACGGCCGCGATGGCCCTTTGTCGGTGGCGGAGCAGCGCAGCCCGAACCCGGTGGATCACGCGTTCATCGCAGCGGCGGGCCATTTGCAGATGCGGCACTGTTCGGACTTTAACATTCCATCGCCCGAGGGCGTCGGAATTTATCAAGTCACCCAGAAAGACGGACATCGCCATTCTACGGGTGCGGCGTTCTTGCAAGACATCGAAACACGTGCGAACCTCAAGATCGAAACAGCCGCATATGTTGAACGGATAGCAACCCACGACAACGGTGGATCCGTTACAGTGCGCAGACCAGATGGGCAGCAATCTGTCATTCAAGCTTCTGGAGAGGTGATTCTATCCGCCGGCGCGATTGGCTCGCCCGATATCCTTTTGCGGTCTGGCATTGGCGCGGGAGCTGCTTTGCAGAGTGCTGGTACTGAAGTTGTGAATGATCTGAGCGGCGTGGGCCAAAACCTGCACGATCATGTGGATGTAATGGTGATCTGCAAAAGCCGCTCGATCACGCCCTATGGCGTGTCTTTGAAAGCACTACCGAAACTCGCAGTCGAAGCGCTCAAGTGGACGTTTACGCGGCGTGGGATGCTATCGTCTAATATGGTTGAAGCGGGTGGTTTTGCGCGCTCTAGCCCTGCTGAGACGCGTCCAGACATTCAGTTTCATTTGATCCCCGGCCGCAAAAGCCTGCGCGGGCGACTGATCGAATATGGCCATGGTGTCTCGCTCCATACCTGTGTTTTGCAACCTAAAAGCCGTGGCGCAATTACGCGCAGCAACCCTGATGGCGCAGCACAGATCGACTTGGGACTGCTCACCCATGAAGATGACATGGCGCGTCTTTTGCGTGGTGTAAAGCTTGCCCGCGAGATCCTCACGCAAGGCCCTATGAGTGCGCATGGTCTGAGCGAATTACTGCCTGGTCCTGAAGCGCAATCCGACGCGCAGTTAATCGAATTTATCCGTGCCGAAGCGCGCACGGTTTATCACCCCGTCGGCACGTGCGCGATGGGCACAACGCCAAGCGCTGTCGTCGATCCACGCCTTCGCGTTCACGGTTCACCGCGTCTGCGGGTCGTTGACGCATCCATCATGCCCAAGATTGTCAGCGGCAACACCAATGCCCCTGCAATCATGATCGCTGAGAAAGCGGCCGATATGATTTTGGATGATCGCAAAGCCGCTTAAACCAACTATAATTTTCTGGGAGGAAATAAAAATGACCAAACTTAACAAACTTGCCATAATCGCTGGGTTCAGCGTCGCAGGGCTGGCAGGGCAAGTCATGGCGGATCCGATATGTGGCATGAACACAGGCGAAGCCGCGACTGGTACACCTGTCATCGTTGGTGGCATCCACGGCAACGCCGCACCGGGCGATTTTTCAGCTTCCACCGATGCGGCGAAAGCGTATTTCGATTGCGTAAACGCAAATGGTGGCATCAACGGTCGCCCGATTGACTACCGCATTGAGAATGATCAATGGAACCCAGAGGCCGCCGCACAAGCCGCTGCTAAACTGGTCGATGACGCAGGCGCCGTCGCGCTTGTGGGCAATGGTTCTTTCATGGAAATGGCCGTGAACGCACAGACTTATGTGGACAAAGGCATCATGTCGATGGCCTCTGCCTGCGCGATTTCAGAGTGTCACGAGACGCCAAATATTGTCTCTACCAACCAAGGTCCCCTGCCCTCAAACTTGGGCGCAACACAATATGCGCAAGAAGAATTGGGTGCAACGAATGTAGCTTGCATTGCTCTGAACATCCCAAACAACGGTCCATGGTCGTGCAAAGAAAGCATCGGCTTGATGGAAGCGCGCGGCGGCTCTGGCTCTATGGCGTTGTTGAATCCGGGCGCACCTGATGTGAACTCTGCCTTGCTCGAAGCGATTGCAAGCGGTGCAGATACGATCTTGCTGAACTTACCTGCGGGCCTCGCGATTGCAGTTCTGAAGGCGGCGGAAGAGCAAGACCTACGCGATGCTTACACCTGGATTGCGCCAACACCGCTTTATGATCTTTCGGTGCCAGCGGCATTGGGTGACTATTGGGACGGCAAGGTCTATGTGAATGCGGAACTTGCGCCGTTTTCGGTTAATGGCCCAGATGCGCAGAACTTCCTGAAAGTCATGGATACCCACGCAAACCCAGATGATCCACGCGATACATTTGCGCAATCTGGCTATTTGTCAGCGACATATTTCGTCAAGCGCATGTTGGAAATGGATCCAGTAGATCTGGATGACCGCGCAAAGGTGACGGATGCAATCCGCTCGATCTCTGGCTACACCTCTGATTTGATGTGTGGGCCTTACTATGTGGGCGATGCGGACTTCCACATGCCAAACCATGCAGGTTGGATGACCAAAATCGTGGATGGTGGGTTTGAAATCGTGCGCGATTGCTACGAGTTCGATAGCGCCTACTTCGAGCCACATATCGCAATTGAAAAAGAGCTCGGCCTGCGCTGATCCTTAACGACACTTAAAACAGTTGGCGGCGGTATGTTCCGCCGCCAATTCTGACTTGGGAGACCGCGCGCGTGACACGCGAAACCATTCTGAACATCGCACTTTATGTGGGTGCCATGACGCTTATCATTCTCCTTCTCGGGTGGGGTAAACCAAGCAAAGTGCTGGGTCTTTTCTTCGTTTCTGGCCTTGCCGTCGGATCGCTTTATGCACTTGGCGGCATCGGCTTGGTGGTGCTTTACCGCGCCACTGGTGTTTTGAATTTCGCCAATGGTGCAGCCGGTGCGGCGGGTGCCATGACCGCGTGGCAACTTGGACAATGGGCGGTCTGGCCACCTATCGCGTGGCTCTCCTGCATCCTTGTCGCACTGTTTATTTCGCTTGCCTATGGGCGTTTTATCGCACCGCTTCTTGCATGGCGAGAACCTGTGGTGAAGGCCGTTGCGACATTGGGTTTCGCGCTTATTATCCTCGGCCTCGTGAGTTTTATCTGGATTGATGATCCACGCAGCCTCACACTTCCCACTGACAAAATAGGTGTGCGCATTCTTGGTCTACGGGTCACCGTGACACGATTGATAGTTATCGTTACATCAATCGCGCTGGTGATCGGAATCTGGGCTTATCTCAAATACACGGCAGTTGGGTTGCAGATGCGCTCGCTTGCCAATGATCGCGACCTCTCAGCCCTGATCGGCATCCCGATATTGCGGGTTGAAACCATCGCTTGGGCCCTCAGTGGCGTTATTGCGGGTTTCACAGGTCTTATGTTCGGCGATCTCATTCGCCTCGAGCCGACAGTCATCACATTCATGGTCATCCCATCAATTGCAGCCGCGATTTGTGGACGCCTTGAGCATCTCTTGTTGGTTCTGATCGGCGGGCTTTCGATGGGTGTAATCGAGAGCCTTTTGACTCTTTCGCCATTGCTAAAAGGTGTGCGCCCTGTTGCGCCATTTGCAACCGCGGCGCTGGTTTTGCTTTGGTATCAACGTAGCAATCGGCTGACATTCGGCGGGGGTGATTGATATGAACGCACAGCTTTTTCATGTCACCCGCTCGGGCGCAACTGGTCTTCTCTTTGCCACATTCGCCTTTTTCATAGTTCCGCTGATGGTCGGCTCTTTCTGGACAAGCGTCTTTACGTCGACGGCTTGCTTTGCCCTTGCCGCTGCTGGGGTTGCCTTCATGTACGCGCGCCTTGGAATGGTGAGCTTGACCCAAGTTGGCCTTATGGGTGTCGGCGGCTGGATCATGCTTCGACTGAACTACGCATACGGATTACCTTTCGAGATCAACCTGGTCCTTGCAGGGCTGATTACCATGATCCTTGGTATGATCCTCGCGCTACCTGCATTGCGCCTGAGGGGGCTGTATCTCGCGCTGGTCACCTTAATGGCTGCGGGCGGGTTGGAAATCATCTTCGCAACCTTCCAGTTCCCAAATGGCGGCGGCGGGTTCTGGGGAGTGGAAACAGGACGCACACCCTTTATGGAGCGTCCTTTGATTGCCATCTCTGACACTGCTTACTTGCGCTACACGATCTTCGTTGCGACGCTTGGTTTTCTTCTTATTGAACTGGCGCGCAGGTTAACACCGGGACGTGGCTGGGCAATGATCCGGCGCTCAGAAGCGGCTGCCATGTCCGCTGGCATAAACGTCACGCTCTACAAAACCATCGCCTATGCACTGGCAGGTCTGATTGGCGGTTTGGCAGGTGGTTTGCTCGCGGGCAGTCTTGGGCTTCTGGACAGTGGCACCTTCAAAGCGAGCGAGAGCATCTTGCTTTTCGCGCTCGCTGTGGTTGGTGGTGCGCGCTATTGGCTGGGCGTTGTCATTGCTGCGGCACTGTTTCGGATCGTGCCCGCCCTGCTGAACAACTGGGGCGTTGATGCGGATCTTTCTTTTATCATTTTCGGTGCAGGTCTGCTTCATGCAGTCATTACAGCGCCGAACGGCATTGCTGGCCAAGTGCTAGACGGAATTGCAAAGCGTGGTGCTCAAAAGATGCCACCGCTTGATCCCTCCCTGATCACACCGCAATCGAGTGCGCACAAAAGCAAGGCAACACTGTCAATCGAAGTCAAAGACATCACTGTGCAGTTCGGCGGTGTGCGCGCGCTCGACAAAATTAGTGCAAAGATGACACAACCGATCAGCGGTGTTATCGGCCCAAACGGTGCGGGCAAAACAACTTTGATGAATGTGTTCTCCGGTTTCATTACACCGAAATCTGGAAATATTACCGTTGATGGGTTTGATCTTGCCACACTCAGCCCGCATCAGCGTAGCAAATGGGGCTTGCGACGCTCTTTCCAGAAAGAGGAAATCTCGGAGGATCTGACTGTCGCCGAGAACGTGCGCGTCCAGATTGATACTGCAGAGCTTGGTAATGCTGAGAAAGCCGAAGCCGTAGATCGCGCGCTTGCCTACGTCGGCATGACAAACAAATCAGATGTCAGCGGCGCTGATCTTAACACCTTTGAGCGTCGTTTGACTGACATAGCGAAGTGCATAGTTGGTGCGCCGAAACTCATTATCTTTGACGAACCTGCAGGCGGTCTGTCCGTTCAAGAAACGCAAGCGCTTGGGGATTTGATCCTTGGCATTCATGATCATACAGGCGCACATGTATTATTGATCGACCATGACGTCGATTTGATTGCGCGCATCTGCACTGAAACACTTGTGATTGACTTTGGCGTTCCGATTGCCTTTGGCAAGTCCCGTGATGTGCTGTCTGATCCGAAAGTTAAAGCCTCATATCTTGGGACCGAGGAAGAAACATCATGAGCCTTGAGATCACCAATCTGAGTATCGGGTCCGCAGGCAAAGACCTGTTGAGCGATGTGAGTTTCTCACTAGATGCAGGCGAAATCGTTGCAATTCTGGGATCAAACGGCGCGGGCAAATCCGAGCTGGTTTTAGGGGTCGCAGGAATATTGCCAACGCGTTCAGGCCAGGTGCGCGTGGATGGCAAAGATATCTGTGGCAAGTCGCCAGACATCGTGCGCGCGGCGGGGGTTGCGGCAGTGCCAGAAGGGCACAAAGTTCTGACCCGGCTAAGCGTCGATGAAAACCTGCGTGCGGCAGGATCGCTGCATTCCACCAATCTCGAAAAAAACCTCTCCGAAACCTATGATCGCTTTCCCGAACTCGCGGAACGCAAATCGCAGCTCACTGGAACCTTGTCAGGTGGGCAACAACAGATGGTCGCGCTTGGGCACGCTTTGATGAGCGCGCCTCGCTATCTGATAATCGACGAGATGTCTTTGGGGCTGGCACCCTTGATCGTAAAGCGACTGTTCGGCGTTGTGCGCGAGCTTCAAGCGCTTGGCGTTGGGATTGTGTTGATCGAACAGTTCACGGACCTTGCCCTTGGCGTCGCGGATCGCGCCGTAGTTCTAAGAGGCGGTCAAGCCAAGTACAAAGGACCAGCAAGCGCCCTGTTGGCAGATCCCAACTTACTTGACGAAGCATATTTTGGCGCGGATCATCAACGTGCCATAACGTAATAGGACTCTTGCGATACTTAAGCACGCTAAAAACACTAAACAAATCAGAAAGACATCCATGAAAACTCAAGTTGTAATTATCGGGGGCGGACCGTCCGGGCTTTTGCTAGCGCGGCTCTTACAGACACGCGGGATCGAAAGTGTTGTGCTCGAACGCAAAACAAAAGCCTATGTATTAGGGCGCATACGAGCTGGCGTTCTTGAACAAGGGCTTGTGAGCCTGATGGAACAAGCGGGTTGCGCCGATCGCTTGCATGCCGAGGGCATCACTCACGATGGAACATTGATTTCTTACGGTGATGAGATGTTTCGCGTCAACTTTACCGAACATGCGGGAAAGCCCGTTATGGTCTACGGACAAACCGAAGTAACCCGTGATTTATACAGCGCGCTTGAACAAAGCAGTGCTCAGATCGTTTTTAATGCTGAAGATGTGGTGATCCACAATGCAGACACCGACAAACCGCATGTCACTTACGTTGTTGATGGGAAAGCCAATCGTATCGACTGTGACTTTGTTGCTGGCTGCGATGGCTTTCACGGGGTTAGCCGCCAAACCATTCCAATCGAGGTGCGGCGCGAATATGAGAAAGTCTATCCTTTTGGATGGCTTGGTATTCTGTCAGAAACCCCGCCCGTCAATCACGAACTGATCTACGCCAATTCACCCCGCGGATTTGCACTTTGCTCAATGCGTAACGAGAACCTGAGCCGCTATTACATACAATGTTCGCTGAATGATAAGCCCGAGAACTGGAGCGACGACGCGTTCTGGCACGAGCTAAAACGCCGCATTCCAGCAGATCAGTCGGACAAACTCGTCACAGGACCCAGCATCGAAAAATCTATCGCACCACTTAGATCTTTTGTGACGGAGCCTATGCGCTGGGGCCGCTTGTTTCTGTGCGGCGATGCAGCCCATATCGTGCCACCGACAGGTGCCAAAGGGCTGAACACGGCTGCCTCCGATGTTCACTACCTCTACAATGGATTGCGCGACTATTACGAAAACCAAAGTAGTGAGGGTATCGACACGTATTCAGCCAAGGCTCTTTCGCGGGTCTGGAAAGCTGAACGCTTCAGCTGGTGGTTCTCGTCTTTGATGCATAGCTATCCCGACCAATCCGAATTCGACCAAAAAATGCAAATCGCTGAGTTAGAGTTTTTGCGCTCAAACAAAGCCGCGCAGCAGGCGATGGCAGAAAACTATGTTGGGTTGCCCTATTGAAAGGACTGTTGCGGTGTACCTCCATTACGAGACCTCAAGCCAAACACCCGGGCTGGTCCTATTTCACGTATAATTCCTATCCGTCGAGGATCTTACCCCAGGTCTGGAAACAATATAAGTAATAAGACACACCACTTTTTTGGGAACATTTTGTTCCTTTGTTCGCAGCTAAAATTCGACTGCGTCTTGGTTTCAATTTTCGATATCAGCAGAACTCAAATATTGTGGACAAAGCCGGTTTTGCACTATCGGAAAAATGGCTACATCGATTTTCTTTCAAACTTTTACAGCCTAGGAACACAGAAAAAAACAAATTGCCAGAAGCAGACCTTCGTGGTCGTTGCAGTATCTGTCACTTAGGGCTCTCTGCCAACATTCGCCACGCGATCCATCAACCTCCGCAAACAACATTCTTTGATCTTTTCGATAATGGCGATGATCGTAAAAAGGAGCTGATAGTGGCATTTGCTCAAACTTGCAGCAGTATCGCTTTTGCAGTGCAGCAGTTTTCACCAAAGCAGCTATTCAAATTTGTTTTCAAACACCTAACCGAAAACGCCACTTTATCGCGAAGAGATCAAACCCACGAGACGCGGACATTGTCGACGTGCTGAAGCCAATTGATTACTCAGCTTTCCTTGAACCTTTCCAAAATGTACGGCCATTCATAATGGCTTCGCTACACCGAGACGACGCTCAGTAGGTCTTGCCGCGAAATTTCATCGGGTGATCCGCTCAGGACAACCTCACCGCGGCGAAGCGCCACGAATTGATTGGCAAGTTTATAAGCAAACTCGAAATACTGTTCGACCAATACAATCGCCATATCGCCTTGATCGCGCAGATGGCCGATCACTTCGCCAATTTGTTGGATGATGTTTGGTTGGATGCCCTCTGTCGGTTCATCAAGAAGCAGCAGTTTGGGTTTTGCAATCAGTGCGCGCGCGATGGCGAGTTGCTGTTGCTGCCCGCCTGAAAGATCACCACCCCTTCGGGTTTCCATCTGCTTCAACACGGGAAACAGCTCGTAAATATGCGCTGGGATTTGATGCTCAGAGGTAGGCAAACAGGCGAACCCAGTTTCCAAATTCTCACGTACGGTCATCAATGGAAAAATCTCGCGCCCTTGCGGTACATAACCAATGCCCTTTCGCGCGAGCAGATGCGAAGGTAATTTGCCGAGATTTTCGCCGTCCAGCGACATAGTACCGCCAGATCGCGGATGAGCGCCAGAAATCGCCTTGAGCAAGCTGGTTTTGCCCACGCCATTGGTCCCCATCACGCAAGTGACTTCGCCCTGCGCCGCCTGCATCGAAATTCCATGAAGGATTTGGGAATGCCCATAATGAAGCGTGACATCTTTTAGTTCCAGCATCTTAGCGCCCCAGATATACGTCAATGACGTCTTGGTTTGATGTTACATGATCTAGACTGCCTTCGGCGAGCACTGCGCCCTCGTGCAGGACTGTCACTTTGCAATTCAAGCGGCGCACAAATTCCATGTCGTGTTCGACTACGACCACCGCGCGCGTTTTGGCAGCTTCAACGAGAATGGCCGTGGTCTGTTCTCGTTCCGCTGGCGTCATGCCTGCGGCGGGTTCATCAACCAACAGCAGGCGCGGCTCTTGCGCAAGCAACATACCAATTTCCAACCATTGCTTTTGGCCGTGGCTCAACTCGCCAGACTTGCGCGTCAATGCATCGCTTAGACCGATCTCTTTCGCCAATTCTACGACGCGCTCAAGATCGTGCTCTGACGGACGATAAGCCAGCACCGCAAACCAACCGCGCGGTTTTCTGAGTGCCATGAGTAGGTTTTCTTCAACCGTTTGATCCTCAAAAACAGTTGGTTTCTGAAACTTACGTCCGACACCAGCCTGCGCGATCTTCGCTTCGCTCATCGTCAACAGCGATTGCGATTTTTCACCCCAAAGTACATGGCCTTCATCAGGTCGGGTCTTGCCTGTGACGACGTCCATAAATGTGGTTTTGCCTGCGCCATTCGGCCCTATCACAGCACGCATCTCAGCGGCACCGATGCGAAAGCTAAGGTTGTTGATTGCGCGAAATCCGTCGAAGGAGACTGAAACGCCTGAAACTTCCAAAAGTGCGCTCATTGTTTCGCCTCCTGTTCGCGCAAGGATCCTGCATCTGGGCCTAGATCTGCACCGTGACGATTGGGTGTGCGGCGCGCTGTCCACAGATCCACCAATCCGCCCATGCCTTTGGGCGCGAACAGCGTGACGCCTACGAAGGACAAACCAAGCAGAACAAGCCACCAGTCGACCAATTTTATTGTGTAGAACCCAAGCGGGATATCGGGGGCCTGACCGCCTGTGAACCACGTGGACAATAGGCTGACGAAGGCCGCACCGATCACGGCGCCATAAAGCCTGCCACGCCCACCAATCGCGACCCAAACCGCGAGGTAGATCGAGGCGATAGGCGCAATCTCGGCGGGGTTGATGATACCCGCTTGCGGATAATACAGCGCACCTGCGATGCCAGCAATCATTGCCGTCAGCGTGAAGATCGTCAGTTTATAGATCTCGACCGAATAGCCAAGGAAACGCACGCGCGCTTCATTATCGCGAATGCCGCGAATAACGGAGCCAAACTTGCCACTCACAAGCCAAGCCGCGAGTAGATAACCTATCGCTAGCGCAAAAGCAGAACCCCAAAAGAACCAGAGTGAGACCACAGCTTGTGGTGCGCTGACATTTGGCAGGTTTTGCAATCCTGAAAGTCCGTTGTTGCCCCTCAAGCCGCTGTCGTTTTGAAACAGGTATAGCGCTAAGGCCAGCGTCATCGCTTGTGTGAGGATCGACAAGTACACCCCTGCAACGCGGCTGCGAAACGCGAGCCAACCGAAGACCAAAGCCAAAAGGCCGGGCACAAGTACCACGAGGATCAATTGCAAGAACAAGCTATCCGCGAAACCCCAGATCCAAGGGAACTCACTGGAGCCGACCACGCCGAAAATCTGGTTACCGATGGCATCTACGACTTCGGTTGGCGTCGGCGGGATTTCTGCCTGCGAGAGCGATTGCACCACGATCAGGCGCGTGCGTTCATACATCAGCCACATGCCGATCATGTATCCACCAATCCCGAAAAAGGCGAAGTGCCCAAGACTGAGGATTCCCGTGAAGCCCCAGACCAAATCCATCGCGACTGCGACAAGGCACAGACAAAGCGTTTTGCCCAAAGTCTTAACGAAGCTGGTGGAAATCACCCCAACGCCAAACCCTTCAGACAGAACCGTGACCACTAAAGTGAACAAGGCAAGCAATGCGGGGAAGAGCAAGACCGACGGGTTGCGAGCGATAAATGAGCGTTGCATGTGATCAATCCCCTGCCGCACGGCCCTTGAGGGCGATGATGCCCCTTGGCCGGAACTGGATGAAAATAATAATGAAAACGATCATGGAGGTTTGCGCCGCCAAGGTGTTGGACGGGTTGAACCACTCAATCCCCTTTTGCAAAAAGCCGATCATCGCAGCCCCTGCAAGCGTGCCCCAAATGTTGCCGACACCGCCGACGACTACGGTCATGAAACTTTGCACAATGTAGTCGCTGCCAAGCTCAGACGTGACTTTCGCGAACAGTCCAATCGCAACGCCAGCAACGCCCGCAATCCCAGAACCAAGCCCGAAGGTGAGCATGTTCACGCGCCCTGGGTTGATCCCCATCGAGGCAGCCATGCGCGGGTTTTGCGTAACCGCGCGGGTCTCTAAACCCAAGCGCGTGCGCTTCATGATGAACAGGAAGATGGCGAGGAACACGAAAGCGAGCACAAAGATCGCGATACGGATGTAGCTGATAGACACCACGTCATTGATGACCCATGCGCCATCAAGCCAAGCGGGGGCAGTGAGCGGGCGCGCTTGAGTGCCAAAGATATTCTTAGCCAACTGCTGCAGTGCAATCGAGATGCCGAAGGTGGCTAGCAGCGTCTCCAAAGGGCGGGAATAGAGCCAACGGATCACCAAGCGCTCCATCGCGACGCCCGCGGCGAAAGTGACCGCGAAGGCAAGCGGGATGGCCACGATGATCGAGACTGTGTGATCGGGAATGATCTGTTGGACGACGTAACCTGTGTAGGCCCCCATCATGATGAATTCGCCATGCGCCATGTTGATGACGCCCATCACACCGAATGTGATCGCCAAACCAATCGCCGCAAGGAAGTAGATCGAGGCGAGCGAGAGAGCATCAAGCGTGAGATCGAGAACTTGGTTGACTGCGACCTTAGCTTCAATGGTTTTCAACGCCTCTTTTGCGGTGTCGGTGACGTCTGATGACGGCTCGTTATAGGCGTCGAAGAAGATGTGCTTTGAAAGGGCCGTTTTGATGTCGGCCTCTGTCACCAAGGGGGATACAAGGCCCGCTTGGGCGAGCGCGGCATAGGCCGCCCCGCGTTTCTCATCGGAATCTAGTTGAGCGACGGGAATACCACCCACGCGCCCTTGATCGATGCTAGCGGCCAAGGCCGCGCGCAGGGTGTCGGGTGTTGTCAACGGCGGGGCGAGGTCTTTAGCGACGAGTAGTTCATAGGCTGCCGTTTCCGTCAAAGCCTCCGATCCAGGTGTCAGGATACTCGCAATGTTGCGATCTTGTGGAAGTTCTGTGCCTGTGACTTCGCGAGTGGTGCTCAACAAAGGGTTCACCGCAGCACGCACATCGACGCCCAGATCGCCAGACATATCCTTGATGGCCGCGACGCGCTCAGTGGTGGCAGGATCGTAACCAATGCTCAGCAAACGTTCGAGGCGCTGTTTTTGCGTTAATAAGATGTCATCCGTTTCGCCCTCAATCGAGGCACGCAAAGGCGCGAGCAGCCCTGCTTCAGGATCACGCGCAATCGAGGTGAGCGCGTCTTGGCGTTTTAATGGGTCAGGATCGCTGAGTTGGAATTGTACCAACGCAGTCTGGATCATCGCGCGCACACCGCTGTTGGGTTTGAGCTGTTTGAGGTCCGACTTGGCGACTCCGTCAAAGCCTGCATCGCCATCAATGTCCGTCAGCGCATATGTCTTCGCATCCAACTTTTCACCAATAAAGAATACACCATCTAATTTACGCATCCAGATGTTCTTACCCACCCATTGCTCCAGAAATACCTGTGCTTGCGGCGCGCCACTGGTGGCGATCGCGTCAATCGCAGGGGCAATCGTCTTGCGCGAGCTTTTGGCGATCAGCGCGCCATGCTCTTGCAACACGGGCTGGAGTGTCGCGGTTTGGGCGCTGGCGATCATACAGGACAGCACGAATGCGATTCCCGCAAGGAAAAGTCTAATCATGTCGATGGATTCCGCGTAAAAAGCAGGGGATGGTAAGGGCGAACACGCCGCCCTCACCAATCAGATTTCAGATCTTAGTAGTTGGACAGCGTCTGAACGCATGTGCTTGTTTCGGTGTTGTACATACCGCAGCCCAGCTCTTTCCAATCAGACTTGAGAACCGCTGATTCAGGCAAGAAATCCGTCCAAGCATCGCCAGCAACTTCGGATGTCTGAGAGATAATGTCGAACTGGCCGTCGTCCTGAATTTCACCGATCAAGACTGGCTTGGCGAGGTGGTGATTTGGCAACATTACAGCCGTACCGCCTGTCAGGTTCGGAAATTCCTGCCCGTACATTGCCGCGCGCACTGCATCTACTTCGGTTGAGCTGGCTTCAGTTGCGGCGTTCACCCACATGTTGAAACCAATGTAGTGCGCTTCCATCGGATCGTTAGTCACACGCTCTTCACCCATTGTGGCTTTCCACGTTTCAACGAATTCCGCGTTCACGTCTGCATCTGCAGATTGGAAGTAGTTCCAAGCCGCGAGGTGACCGACGAGATTGGATGTATCAAGACCCGCAAGCTCTTCTTCACCGACGGAGAACGCCACCACTGGAATATCGTCAGCAGAGATGCCTGCCGCTGCCAGCTCTTTATAAAAGCCGATGTTCGCGTCGCCGTTAATTGTTGAGATCACACCAACTTTCTTACCATCCGCGCCAAGCGCAACGATATCCGCGACGATCTTGGACCAATCGGAATGACCGAACGGCGTGTAGTTCACAAAGATGTCGTCTTTCGCGATATCTTTCTGCTGCAAGTAGCTTTCAAGAATGTTGTTGGTGGTTCTGGGGTAAACATAGTCTGTGCCGAGCAGAGCGAATTTCTCAACCCCCAGTTCCTCCAGGAAATAATCTGTTGCAGGGATCGCCTGCTGGTTTGGGGCCGCGCCTGTGTAAAAGACGTTCTTGGAGCTTTCTTCGCCTTCATACTGAACAGGGTAGAACAAAAGGCCGTTCAGCTCTTCGATGACAGGCAGAACGGATTTGCGCGACACAGATGTCCAGTTGCCAAAGATCACGTCGACTTCATGAACGCTCAACAGCTCGCGCGCTTTTTCTGCGAACAACGGCCAGTCGGACGCAGGATCGACAACAACGGCTTCGAGTTGTTTGCCAAGCAAGCCGCCTTTGGCGTTTTGCTGATCAATCAGCATCAGCATCGTGTCTTTGAGCGTCGTTTCGGAAATAGCCATTGTTCCAGAAAGCGAGTGCAAAACACCGACCTTGATCGTGTCATCTGCCGCCAGGGCCGCGCTCGTGAGAGCAGCGAAAACAGCAGAGCTAGCGAGCGTTGTCTTTAGAAAGTTCATGAAGTTCTCCTCACGGGTGCACTGACAGGCCTTGCGCAAAAGCGCCGACTTCCGTTAGCTGCACCCGCAGCTTATGTTGCAAAAAGTGTGGCGGCCGTTTCGAGGTCCAATTCGCGCGGTCGTCACACACCCCCAGTTGTCGATGATGTCGTCAATTAGCAGGTAGGCCTATCGATTCTGCACCGCAGCTAAAATGGCAAACCTTGCGGCGCGGTTTCCGTCCCGCACCCGAGCATTCGCACAATAAATAAGCTATATTTGCGCTATCTGCTCAAAAATTGAACAGGTATGCGCGCAGCTAAGCCGGATTATGCGATTTTGCTGGCCCTAGTAGGGTGAAGTAATCGAGGTTGAATGCATTCTTAAAGCAAAAGAGGTCGCGCATCACAAAGTTTCATACCATAGCCTCTCAGGAAGCTTATGCGCTGCAACCTCGTGCGCGCGGCGAGATCACGCTTGTTAGTAAATATAGCGGTGCGCGCTCTGTGTTGGATCGTTTGTATCAAACAGGCTCGGCTAGATGCCTGTTTCCGCGCAGGCCTGATGCGGCGTTGAATGCAG
>Ga0206127_1001376_pt1 | contig 26791 bp, 19 predicted proteins | sample Helgoland_Spring_6_FD_148646 | JGI IMG/M metagenome (GOLD analysis project Ga0206127, IMG submission 148646) | Pelagic subsurface seawater microbial communities from Kabeltonne, Helgoland, North Sea - Helgoland_Spring_Bloom_20160419_1 | ecosystem: Environmental > Aquatic > Marine > Epipelagic ...
AACCTTCACTTGAATATGAAAACGATAAAAGGCCCTGCTATTTTTTTAGCCCAGTTTTTAGATGATGTTGAACCTTATAATAATCTTAAGAGTATATGCGAATGGGTAGCTTCTTTGGGATACAAAGGCGTTCAAATTCCCGCTTGGGATCAGCGATTGATTGATATTACCTTGGCAGGAGAAAGCAAAACCTATTGTGATGAGATCAAAGGCGTGGTCAATGAGGCTGGTTTAGAGCTTACCGAGTTATCAACTCATCTTCAGGGTCAGTTGGTGGCGGTGCACCCTGCTTACGACACCATGTTTGATACGTTTGCTCCTGATCATTTAAAAGGAAATCCCAAAGCACGTACTGCCTGGGCGGTGGACCAAGTCAACTCGGCAGCCTCGGCCAGCAATCATCTAGGAATTAATGTGATGGCTAGCTTTTCCGGTGCCTTGGTATGGCCTTTTATTTATCCATGGCCTCAACGGCCCACGGGTCTGGTTGAAGCAGGGTTCAGTGAGCTAGCCAAAAGATGGCTGCCCATTTTAGATCACTGTAAGGAGTTAGGTGTCGATATATGTTATGAAGTTCATCCGGGTGAAGATTTACATGATGGCGTTTCTTTTGAAAGATTTTTAGAGGCAACGGAATATCACACTTCGGTAAATTTATTGTACGATCCGAGCCATTTCGTTTTACAAAACTTAGATTATCTCCAATATATTGATCATTACCATGAATATATAAAAATGTTTCACGTCAAGGATGCCGAGTTTAATCCGACGGGTAAATCAGGAGTTTACGGAGGATATCAAGATTGGGTGGATAGACCAGGAAGATTTAGATCTTTAGGTGATGGTATGGTTGATTTTGCAGGTATCTTCAGTAAGCTGAGTCAATACGGTTTCGAGGGATGGGCGGTACTCGAATGGGAATGTTGTATCAAGTCTCCAGAGCAAGGGGCGCAAGAAGGCGCCGATTTCATTGCGGATCACATCATCAGTGTCACGGAGAAGGCTTTTGATGATTTCGCAGGAGGAGAAGCAAATGATGTGATCAATAATAAGATTCTAGGAATAGATGAATGATCAATTTTTTACTAAAACAAGTAATGCCATTTTGATGAATTTCATCTCTATACATAAAAGCAGTAGATTAATGTGAAGCAGATATTCTCATTTCTTACAATTTTATTTTTTATTTCCTGCAGTACGCCAAGTGAAGAAAGGCACCCACGAGATGTTTGGGTTTTCAGATCGGTATTGGATGAAATGCCCCGAATGGTTACTTCGGCGCTTGACGAAAAGCTATGGGTAGCATATGATACGCAAACGGGGCTTTTATACAGAGCATGGAGTGGAGACGTTTTGTTTGATGGTGCGGTTTATACCACCGTTCATGGACCGCAACCTCAAAGTTTAGGAGCAACCTATTATCAGATGGGGGCATCCGAATGGATGCTGACCCAAGCGGATGAAATGATTGATTTTGATTTCAAATACAAGGGCCATTTGATCAAAAATGAGGAGGTGTTTTTTAACTATGAATTCATTACTCCAGAAGGCGATAAAATCAAGGTTTCAGAATCTCCAAGGTACATCAGCCGTGGGACAAGACATGGTCTTGAGAGAATTTTTAACGTTCAGAATACTACGGATTATGAGGTGAAATTAAAAACTTCATTGGGATTATTGTCAAGTGGAGATGATTATGAAACGGATGGTTCCTTTTCCGTGATTGATCAGAATTCCTACAAGCAACAAGGCTTTCAATTCAGCAGGATAAACGGTATTTTAAGTCTCAATAAACAAGTACTCCACTTGACTACCTATTTTCATGCTGAGATTGAAAACCTTACGGGAACTAGTGATACGGATGAGACTTCTGAGGTCGTAAGTGGGGCCTTTTTAATTGAAAAAAGTGATTGCGCCGCCTGCCACAATGAAAGAATAAGAACCGTGGGGCCGTCTTACTTGGCCATTGCAAAAAAATACAATGATGATCAAGCCACAATAGATGGATTGGCACAAAAAATAATCAAAGGTGGATCTGGGGTTTGGGGCGTTGCTTTGATGACTCCGCATCCTGACATCATGCCTGAGGATGCAAAAACTATGGTAAGCTATATCTTGGGTCTTGATGATAAACTCAGTACACCCTTTGATAAATACACATTGGGTTTAAAATCTATTCCAGTGAATTTATCTGAAAAATACGAAGGGGATGATGTTCAAGGGTTTTTGGCACATTTATATTTAAATTTAGAGAAAGGTCATCCACTTGAAGTCATTAAAAAGTCGACTCCTGTTTTACAGGGTAAGGTCAGTAAAATCCATACCTTATCCGAAACGGATTTTTTAAATTTCCAAGAACACTTCATTATAGAATATAAGGGTCTACTGAACATTGAAAAAGAGGATAGCTATGACTTCAGACTGATCAGCGACGACGGCTCTTTACTTTACATAGATGAGCAGTTGGTTGTAGACAATGGGGGTGATCATGGAACAGAAATTAGGGATGGAGAAATGTTTCTTAAAGTAGGAAAACACCCCATTAGATTATTGTATAATCAAGGGGGTGGAGGGGCTTTGGTTTCACTGCAGTGGTTTGATAGAAATGCGGAAAGCTTTGTACTACTTGATGACCAATTTGTGTCTTTTGAATCTAGTGCGTTGCTGGAAACCAAGCCTTATATTGCTTCAGGGGAGTTAAAAAAAGGGATTCCTGGCGATGCGCTTCCTTTAGCCGGTGTACATCCTGCTTTTGATTTATCTCAAGCGAGACCTAATGATTTTACACCTAAAGTAGGGGGGCTTGATTTCCTTTCAGATGGGCGTATGGTCATTTGTACTTGGGACTCTTTGGGTTCAGTATTCATATTAGAAAATTGGGATTCGGGTATGCCTGATCAAATCAAAGTGAAGCGAATTGCCGCAGGGCTTGCTGAACCCTTGGGATTGAAAGTGGTTGATGAGGAGATCTATGTATTACAAAAACAAGAATTGACCAAGTTGATAGATCATGATGGAGATGAATTAATTGATGAATACCAAACGGTCAGTAATGATTGGAAAGTATCGGCCAATTTTCATGAATTTGCTTTTGGATTGGTCTACCAGGAGGGTTTTTTCTATGGCACGTTGGCAACCGCCATCATGCCGGGAGGTGCCAGTGCGAACCCCCAAATCCCCGATCGGGGTAAAATCTTAAAAATAGATAAATCAACAGGAAAAGTGGAGTTGATCGCTTCTGGTTTAAGAACGCCCAATGGTATTGGAGTTGGCAAAGACAATGAAATATTCATCGCAGACAATCAAGGAGATTGGTTACCGGCTAGCAAAATTGTGCATGTGCAGCCTGGCGCATTTTATGGTTCAAGGTCGGTTGATTTTGAAGGCACAGCCGGATTGAAAGAAACCTTACCTGTGGTTTGGCTGCCTCAAGATGAGATTGGTAACTCTCCTAGCACCCCTATTGGCTTAGATATCGGCCCCTATCAAGGGCAAATGATTCATGGTGAAGTGACCAATGGAGGGATTAAGCGCGTTTATATAGAGAAGGTCAACGGCGCTTATCAGGGTGCTTTATTTAGGTTTACCCAAGGTTTGGAAGCAGGAGTGAACCGGATATTGTGGGCACCTAATGGCGATCTAGTAGTAGGGGGTATAGGCTCATCTGGAAATTGGGGGCATATGGGTAAACTCAGTTATGGATTGCAAAGTCTCTCCTTCAATGGAAATTCTGTATTTGAAATGTTAAAAGTAAGTGCTAGAAGCGATGGTTTTGAAATTGAATTTACAGAACCTATAAAAGAAGGGCAAAATGTCAATGCTCAAGACTTTCTGATCCAGCAATGGCGTTATGAGCCTACCGAAGTGTATGGGGGACCCAAGTTGGATTTAGAGGACTTGGAAGCGAAAGCGTTTCACCTATCCCAAGATCGGAAAAAAATCTTTGTTGAGTTATCAGATATTAAGGAAAATAGGGTGGTTTATTTCAGAATTATTCGTCCTTTTATTAGTGATTTTGATCATTCACTTTGGACCACTGAATCTTGGTACACGCTCAACCAAATACCAAAAGATCAACCAGGTTTTAGTACGGATTATCAGGTAATGCACAACGAATTGACTGAGGCAGAACAGTCCGCAGGATGGAAATTGCTTTTTAATGGGAAGAACACCTCGGGACTACGAAATTACAATGCTGATGTTTTGGGAGAAAAATGGGACATTCAAAACGGGGCGCTTCATTTATCCAGTACGGCACATAGAGATGATGGCGTTTATCCCACAGGTGATAATGTAGTGGTTACCGATAAAGCCTACCAGAATTATGAATTTTACATCGAATGGAAAGTAGCCTCATGCGGTAACAGCGGCATTATCTATAATGTAATTGAAGATGATCAATACGGAGAAGCTTATTTAACGGGACCTGAAATGCAAATTTTGGATAATTTGAGCCATACCGATGGCCAATATTTAGCGCATCGAGCGGGCGATTTGTATGATATGATTCCTGCAGCTTTTGTGACGGCCAATGGGCCAAATGATTGGAACAGAGTCAGGCTTATTGTTAAAGAGGGTCATGTGGAGCATTGGCTCAATGGTTACAAGCTGTTGGAATATGATATGTGGGATGAGAAGTGGGATGAAAGGGTTAAAAACAGTAAATTTAAGCAAATGACCGCTTTTGGAACCGGGAGATCAGGACAAATTGTACTTCAGGATCATAGAGATGAAGTTTGGTTTAGAAATATTAAAATTAAGACCTTATGAATGGATAAAAGATCATTTTTAAAAAATACGATAACGGCCGCCATGGGGATCGGTGCCCTTCCATTATTGAACAGATGCGTATTTCAGGCGAAGCCAAGTACGGGTTTGCAACTGTATACACTGCGAGATTTAATGTCGGTTAATCCAAGAAAAACACTTGAATACGTCGCCAAAGTAGGCTATAAGGAACTCGAAACAGCAGGCTACAGTGAGGGAAAAATGTATGGATTGGATCCTTCTGAGTTTCATGCAATTGTAACCGATTTAGGGATGACAATGGTAAGCGGTCATATTTCATTTAAAGATTTAAAGTCTGATTGGGGTCGAGTGCTTCAAATGCTGGAAGATACGGGTCAAAAATATGTGGTATTTCCGTATTTAGAGGAGAACGAAAGGAATCTTGAGATATATCATGAAGTGATTGAGCTGCTCAATGAGAAGAGTGCAGAGCTGCGTCAGTTAAACAAAGTGATGGCCTATCACAATCATGCTTTTGAATTCGAGAGCATTGATGGTGTTGTGCCTATGGAACTGTTGTTGAAGGAAACGGATGCTGAGGTCGTCGATTTTGAGTTGGATATCTATTGGGCTGTGAAAGCAGGGGCGTCCGTACTAGATCTTTTTAAGAAATACAAAAATCGTTTTTCTTTATGGCATGTCAAAGACATGAATTTGGCAGGAAACTTTACTGAGGTCGGCAATGGGGTGATTGATTTCCAAGAAATATTTGACCAGTCTCAGGAGGCTGGGATGCAACATTTTTTCATTGAACAAGACCAATCGGTAAATCCTGAAAAGAGCATTGCGACTTCTTTTCAAAACCTGCAGGGTTTGTTGTGAAGATTTGATTTTTATGATATGAAAAATAAAACGGTCAATATTGTCTTATCTGCGACATTTCTCATTTTTGCCTACTTGAATTTGAATGATCCTGATCCATTGTTATGGGTCAGTTTGTACGTATTCATTGGAGTGATTCACGTATTAGGTATATTCAAAACTTATTTTCCGTCACCTTTTAATCTTTCCTCGACTTGGCTTAAGCTTTACATAATCATATCCTTAAGTTTGCTAGCATATGGATGCTTTTACATTCCAGATTTAATCATTTGGTTATCGGCATCAGATAAAATGGATCTGGTGGGTAAAATGAAGGTTGAAAAATCTTATATTGAGGGAACCCGAGAACTTGGGGGCCTTCTTATCGCGAGTGCGTCTATCGTCTACCAATATCTAAGTCAAAAATAATTTTGCTTTACCCGTAGATAATTTAGATTTGCGTCATTATCAAGAAAGGTGGAGGGAGAAAGGCTCATTGAAACCTTAACAACCCTTAAAAAAAAGTGCCAATTCCTACTTCAGATAGTTGAAGAAAGATAATAAATGAGGTTTTAACGACCTTATTGATAGTTCAACATAAAGAAATGGCGATTCAAGAAGTTATCAAAGAAAGAGTATTGATCCTAGATGGTGCCATGGGCACCATGATTCAGCGGCATGACCTGCAGGAAGAAGATTTCAGAAACGAGGCACTTAAGGACCATACTATTTCTCTCAAAGGGAATAATGACTTGTTATCTCTGACCCGTCCTGACATTATTAAATCAATTCATGAAGCCTATTTAGAGGTAGGTGCTGATATCATAGAGACCAATACCTTCTCAAGTACGACCATAGCACAAGCGGATTATGGTATGCAAGATTGGGTATATAAAATCAATTATGAGTCTGCCCGTATTGCCCGCGCTGCGGCGGATCATTATACGGCACTAGACGGCAATCAACCCAGGTTTGTTGCAGGTTCTATTGGCCCTACTAATACGACGGCCTCGTTATCGCCCGATGTCAATGATCCAGGGTTTAGAGCAGTAACTTTTGATGCATTGAAATTAGCTTTTCGACATCAAGTTGAGGCCTTACTAGACGGGGGAGTAGATCTACTACTTTTTGAAACCATCATCGACACTCTAAATGCCAAGGCAGCACTTTTTGCCGCTGAAGAAGTCAAAGCCGAGCGTAATATCAATACACCGATCATGGTTTCGGGTACGATTACCGATGCTTCGGGACGGACACTTTCTGGTCAAACCACTGAAGCTTTTTTGATCTCTATTTCACATTTCGAGCTGTTCAGTGTGGGGTTAAATTGTGCTTTTGGTGCCGAAATGATGCGGCCTTTTTTAAAAATATTATCAGATAAATCTGACTTTATGGTCAGTGCTCATCCCAATGCCGGTCTGCCTAATGAGTTTGGCCAATACGATGAGACTCCTGAGGAAATGGTAGATCAGATCACCGCCTATTTAGAAGACCATTTGGTTAATATCATTGGTGGTTGTTGTGGAACGACGCCTGATCACATTAAAGCAATAGCCACATTGGCTAAAAATTATAGACCTAGACAAATAGCGTATGCCCATTAAATTACATCAAGCCATCGACAAAAGTATTTTGAAAGCCATTCCTAATCCGACCAAGGAGGCTTACGAAATAAAAATAAAAATCCCTGAATTTACCTTTTTGGGTATTCAAGAACAGCCGGATTTCGCCAATGTATATCTTACTTTTTATCCAAAAGGTAAGGTCATTGAGTTAAAATCTTTGAAGCAATATGCCTTCCATTTACGTGACATAGTAGTCTCTTATGAGCGGTTAATTAATGTTTTTTATGATCACCTGATGGAGGTCTATGATCCTGAACGGCTTCGCATTGTGATGAATTGCAATCCAAGAGGGGGCATAAGCTCGAGGTTGACCATAGATTCCGATTGGGCGACTCGTGGAGGTGAAGAAAAATTTAAGGATTGGTTGCATGGTGGATCTGACGATTCATGGCAAGTTGTAATGTAAATTTCATAAATCTTTTTTTAAATAGATGAAACCTTGATGTTGTCGGGCCTTGAGCCGTTAATTGTTACTGATGAGACCAACTTTGTCAATGTAGGTGAACGTACCAATGTGACTGGAAGTCTGCGTTTTGCTCGTTTGATAAAGGAGGGAAAATATGATGAGGCGCTAGAAGTAGCCTTGGATCAGGTACGTGGAGGCGCTCAAATTTTAGATGTTAATATGGATGATGGCATGTTGGATGGTAAAACGGCGATGGTCAAGTTTTTACATTTGGTCGCTTCTGAACCTGAGATCGCCAGAATACCCATCATGATAGATTCATCCAAATGGGAAATCATCGAAGCAGGTCTAAAATGTGTTCAAGGAAAGGGAGTGGTTAATTCTATTTCACTCAAGGAAGGAGAAAAGATTTTCATTGATCAGGCCCGAAAGATCAAGCAATACGGCGCTGCGACCGTCGTGATGGCTTTTGATGAAGACGGTCAGGCAGATACCTACGATCGGCGGATTCAAATTTGTGAACGGGCTTATCGAGTTTTGGTAGATCAAGTCAAATTCCCACCACAGGATATTATATTCGATCCCAACATTTTTCCTGTAGCTACTGGAATTCCTGAGCACAACAATTACGCCATTGATTTTTTTAAGGCCACAGAATGGATTAAAACACATCTACCGGGAGCCAAAGTAAGTGGAGGAGTAAGCAATGTTTCTTTTTCATTTCGAGGTAATAATGTCGTTCGAGAGGCTATGCATTCCTCGTTCTTATTTCATGCCATCAACCATGGGATGGATATGGGGATTTTAAATGCGGGCTTGGTGGAGATATATGACTTGATCCCCAAAGAGCTATTACTTCATGTAGAAGACGTACTACTCAATAGGCGTGAGGATGCCACAGAGCGATTGGTAGATTTTGCCGAAAGCGTCACGGGTACCGGAAAAGTAAAAATCGTTGATGATGAGTGGCGGAAAGGAACGGTAGAGGAAAGATTGGCACATGCCTTGATCAAAGGCGTCATTGATCATGTATTGGAAGATACCGAAGAAGCCCGACTCAAATACTCAAAACCCCTTCATGTAATAGAGCAGCCCTTGATGGCCGGCATGAATATCGTTGGAGATTTGTTTGGTAGTGGTAAAATGTTCTTACCTCAAGTGGTGAAAAGTGCGCGGGTAATGAAGAAAGCGGTCGCTTATCTCTTACCTTATTTAGAGGCTGATAAGACAGAAAATAACAGTAGTAAGGGAAAAATATTAATGGCTACGGTCAAAGGAGATGTACATGATATCGGCAAAAACATTGTGGGCGTGGTGCTGGGATGCAATAATTATGACATCATAGATCTGGGTGTGATGGTTCCTGCTCAAAAAATATTGGAAGAAGCCGTAAATCATCAAGTAGACATCATCGGCTTGAGCGGTTTGATTACCCCCTCTTTGGATGAGATGGTTACCGTGGCAGTTGAAATGGAGCGTATGGGAATGAAAATTCCGTTGCTCATCGGAGGGGCTACGACTTCAAGAATCCACACTTCAGTAAAAATTGCACCTAAATACAGTGGCTCGACGATTCACGTGCTGGATGCTTCAAAATCTGTGGCCGTAGCTTCCAGACTTTTGGGTGAAGATACAGCCGATTTCAGTGCTTCGATTCGGTCTGAATATGAGGGATTGGCCGTGGACCATCAGAGCAGGCAAGAAGCCAAAACATTAATCACGATAGGTGCTGCCAGATCGAATCGAGTAGAGATTGATTGGCAAGAACATGAAGTACTTAAACCTTCTTTTTTGGGGACTAAAAAATTTGAAAGCTACTCATTAGAGGAAATCAGAAAATATATAGATTGGACGCCTTTTTTCTCCACATGGATGTTGAAGGGAAAATATCCTCAAATTTTTGAAAATGCGATCGTGGGAAGTGAGGCAAAGACACTTTTCAAGGAGGCCAATGTAATGCTCGATCAAATCATAGCGCAGGGCTCGCTTCAGGCCAATGCAGTCATTGGTTTCTTTGAAGCACAAGTAGTTCAAGATGATGTTGAGATCAAAAATAACGTCATAAATCGGCTTCATTTTCTTCGGCAGCAGGGTAAGAAGGGATCAAAAATTCCTAATATTTCATTAGCAGATTATATTGCCCCTAAATCCTCCAAAAAACAAGATTATATCGGTGGTTTTGCGACTACGGCAGGGATAGGTATTGAAAAATTAATAGCTGATTTTGAAGCAGATCATGATGACTACAATGTCATCATGGTAAAAGCGATTGCCGATCGACTGGCTGAAGCCTTTGCTGAATTAATGCACAAGAAGGTAAGAAAAGAATACTGGGGCTATGCACCACAAGAAGATTTTGAAAATTCGGCTTTGATCAAGGAAAAGTATCAAGGAATCAGACCGGCGCCAGGCTATCCCGCGTGCCCTGATCATACAGAGAAAAAAGCACTTTTTGAATTACTACAAGTTGAAGAAAATACAGGGATTACCTTGACAGAATCCTATGCCATGTATCCAGCATCGTCAGTCAGTGGCTTTTATTTCTCGCATCCCAAGGCCCGATATTTTGGTTTAGGAAAAATCGGAGAGGACCAACTGGATGATTATGCAAATAGGAAGGCAATGGATAAGCAAGAAGCTGAACGTTGGTTGGCACCAGTATTGGGTTATAAATAGTCTTTGGGTTAGCATTAATTGCGATAATCCTAGTGAGCTCCTTTTTTACTATTTGAATTTCCAATAAAAAATTGAAGGGGACCTTGGAGTTAATCGAGATGTTAATCCAAGCTATTTTTAAATTTCAAGGGACTTTTATGGGTAACTTTCAGGAAAGTTTTAAAGAAAGTGGAATAGGAGGAAAAGCGAACAATTAGTGCTAGGGGGGTATTCATCGTATTCATTTTTAGGTAGCCAGATCCAATCCTCTCTTTCCTCCATCACTTTAAACTACTCAAAAGATCTCTACCTATCAATTACCTTACATGAATGTTTAAATTGATGTATTGAATTACTTATTTGAAGATATTAAGCTGAATTTATATGGCTATAAAGCTTGACTTTTCCTGCTAGCAAATGAAGATCAATAGGGGTGATTTTAGTTATTATCAGTTCATCAGTGGGTTCTATTTTACTATTTACAGTCGTCTGGTAGCATTTGGTTTTATTTTAGGAGTATTTGATGAGAGCTCGGGTAAGAGTGCTGATATGATCTCTTCAGTATGGTTAGCTGTATTGGAAAACTTTTGGAGTTAATGTAATTGTGGAAATTGTTATTTTCCCATCTAATTGAAGACTATGTAAATCGACTATAAAAAGGCATGAGCCTGTACTTTGAAGCATTAAGTGAAATCTATTAAAAAATTAAGTTTTTGGTAACTCATTTTTCAATTTGATCAGGAAATCACGAACACTCTGTAGTGACTTGATGAGTTCTAGTTTATCCTGAATACTCTCGGTCCCTTGGGCAATGAAATCTCGTGCGCCTTGCAATGTAAAACCTTTTTCTTTTACAAGATGATAAATCAGCTTGATGTTTTTGATATCCTCACGGGTAAATTGTCGGTTTCCTTTCCGATTTTTTTTCGGTTTGATAATATCAAATTCACTTTCCCAAAATCGAATAAGAGAGGTTGCCACCTTGAGGCTTCTAGCAACTTCACCGATGGTAAAATATTTTTTCTCTATCTCTTTCTCTTTGTAGGGCACTTACTCTATTTTTATGTTAAGGTAATTAATTCCCCTAAAATCATTAATGATTATGCACTTTTTTGAAAAATAAATTTTACTTATTTCCTTCGTACATAAAGCTGCTTTATTTTCTTCATCTATCCTCGGCTGAACGTCATAGGTTTGTAAAAAAATAAATTCGTTATTTTATCCTCAACCATCAATACTCATATTAAGTTCCAATAGTGGGGTTAGCGCATTCAAGCCATTTAAATTGAATTCGCCATAGGTCAAAAAAATCCCAAGATTGAAGGCGATGATGCTGCTTTTGTAGGCTTCAATCCCTCTGACTAGATGTGGACTATGTCCGATCAATATATCTGCGCCCGCATCAATTAGGGAATAGCTAAAATCATAAATAAATTAAGGTTCTTTTCTTAACAAGAATGTCCCTTCCAAGCTACCGAAAGTAATCAGTATAGAATCTATTCAGCCCACAAGGTATATGCTATCTGAAGATTGATTTGAGAGCAGAGGCTGGCCTACATTATCAAATTACGTACGTAGACGAGTTAAGCTTTTACTTCTATAATCAAAGAGATATAGTGAGATTTTTCCTGAATGATAATCATTCCAATTACCAAGTTTGATTATATCGCGAGTCTATGCCCTATGTTCAGTAAACTTTTGATCTTTAGGAAAACTCAGAGAAGCACTCACCCACAGAGTGGAAGCCGGAAAGGCTTTGATGAAGGCATGAAGTATTTTATTGTGGGTTAGGATACAAAGGTCATCTATATTCCAATCAGTAGGAACCCATAGCTTGATTTTCAATCGACGCTAATCTGAGTATTTCTTCATATTCTTCAGCTGATAAATCACGGCTAAAATAATGAATTGGATTTACTTTTACACCATTTTTGATAACCTCATAATGTAAATGGGGTGCCGTAGATTTGCCCGAATGTCCAGAGTAGCCAACGAGATCTCCTCGTTTGAGCCTTTGACCTTTTTTTACTAATATTTTGTCTAAATGTCCATATTTCGTTTCATAACCAAAACCGTGGTCAATATGTACTTGTTTTCCGTATCCACTCAGTGAACTTTTAGTAAATTTGACTTTGCCGTCTCCGGTGGCACGCACGGGATTGCCCACCTCCAAAGAGAAATCAACTCCTGGATGCTTTCGTCTGGTTTTTAAATAAGGATCGATTCGATATCCAAAACCTGAAGAAAGACGTTTAAGATCGTTATTTGATACGGGTTGAATGGCCGGAAGTGCCGCTAAAAAATCTTCTTTATTTTTGGCCAATTCAACGATTTCATCATAAGACTTGGTTTGTATGTACATCTGCTTTTTTAGTGCGTCAATTTTTTGAAGGTCATTTACGATGAGCTCTTCTCGTGATAGACCTTTTTCCATTAGCGCCCTATATTTGTGGGCTCCTCCAGTACCTCCCGTCCTAATTTCATCAGCAAGAGGATTTACGCCAAAGATCACTCGATAGATATCGTCGTCTCGCTCTTGCATACTCTGCAGTACCTGAGAAATACTTTCCATATCTTTGCCCATGAGGTTGTAGTACATGAGCAATTCTTGATTTTCTTTTCTTAACTGCAATTCCTCGGGAGATTCAAAATACACCATGTATCCAAAGACCAAACCGGTCGCGATGACCGTTGCTACAGTCAAAAAAGCAAGGAAGTTGATGAATATATCCCATTTAGAGGTACGAATTCTTTCGTATCTACAGGATTCAGTGTCGTAATAATACTTTATTCTTGCCATTGATTTTTATAAAAGTAATTTTGCAGTGCAAGGCAATAAAAATTAAACTGATCTCTTTAAACAATTGCAAACTTATAGTTTTAAAGAAATAATAGCAAATTAGGATTAAAATTAAGAATTTTACCCAATATGGAGTCTAAGTTAATACGAAAGAAATTTTTTGAATATTTCAAAGCAAAATCACATCAATGGGTACCTTCTGCACCTATTGTAGTAAAAAATGACCCTACCCTCATGTTTACAAATGCAGGTATGAATCAGTTCAAAGATTACTTTTTGGGAAATAAGAGAGTTAACCAAAAACGCGTGGTAGATACCCAAAAATGCTTGCGTGTGTCTGGGAAGCACAATGATCTTGAAGAAGTTGGTTTTGATACCTATCATCATACTATGTTTGAAATGTTGGGTAATTGGTCTTTTGGCGATTACTTTAAAAAGGAAGCCATCGCGTGGTCATGGGATTTATTGACCAAAGAGTTTGGACTGTCTGAGGAGCGTTTGTACGTAACCGTCTTTGAGGGGGATGAAAAGGAGCAACTTGAGACGGACACAGAGGCGAGAGATTTTTGGCGGACTCATATACCTGAAGATCGGATCATCAATGGTAACAAGAAAGATAATTTTTGGGAAATGGGTGAAGTAGGACCTTGCGGCCCCTGTTCAGAAATACATGTAGACTTACGTGATGAAAAGGAGTTGAAATTGATCCCAGGGGCTAGCTTGGTAAATAAAGACCACCCTCAAGTAGTAGAGATTTGGAATATCGTTTTTGTTGAATTTAATCGTTTGACCTCTGGAGCTTTGCAAAATCTTCCAGAAAAGCATGTAGATACGGGTATGGGTTTTGAACGTTTGGCCATGGCCTTACAGGGAAAGCAATCCAATTATGATACAGATGTATTTCAACCCTTGATTCAAGCAGTAGCCCAACGTGCCCAAGTCCAATATGGAGCTGATGACGCTACTGATGTGGCTATCCGTGTGATTTCAGATCACATTCGTGCAATCGCATTTACCATTGGAGATGGCCAACTACCTAGCAATACTAAGGCAGGCTATGTAATCAGGAGAATCTTGAGAAGGGCCGTGAGATATGGCTATACATTTTTAAAATTCAATGAGCCCTTTTTATTTGAATTGCTACCTATATTATCTCATCAATTCTCCGAAACCTTCCCGGAACTAGAAGCGCAAGAGAAATTCCTCGCAAAGGTGGTCAAAGAAGAAGAAATAGCGTTTTTGCGTACCCTTGAGAAGGGTCTCGCTAGATTTAGTATGCTAAAAAAGAAGGTCAAAGAACAGATCGCTGGGGCGGATGCCTTTGAGTTGTATGATACCTATGGTTTTCCCATTGATTTGACGGCATTGATTGCCAAAGAGAATGGTCTTTCTGTAGATCTATCAGGATTTGAAAAGGAAATGGGCAAGCAAAAGAGCCGATCCAAAAATGCAGCTATTCAGGATATGGGCGATTGGAATTTGGTACATGAGACATCTGTTGCTTCTGAATTTGTAGGGTATGATCTACTGGTGACTGATACCCAAATCATTCGTTGGCGTGAAATAAAGCAAAAAGATACGGTATTCTACCAGTTGGTGCTAAGTACGACTCCGTTTTATGCCGAAAGTGGGGGTCAAATCGGTGATTCAGGTCAACTGATAGGGATTGATGAAACAATTGATATCATAGATACCAAAAAGGAGAATGATTTGTTCATTCATAAGGCCAAAAGGCTTCCAAAAAGCTTGGAAGGAATTTTTAGAGCAGAGGTCAATCAAGAAAAACGTAGTTTAATTGAGAACAATCATACAGCTACCCACTTACTCCATGCGACTTTAAGAGAGGTATTGGGAAATCACGTACAACAAAGAGGATCTTTAGTAAATGATCAATCTTTACGTTTTGACTTTTCGCATTTTACTAAATTGAGTGCTGAAGAACTGTTGGCCGTTGAGCAGCAGGTTAATCAAAAAATCCGAAAGAATATTTCTTTGATGGAGCACAGATCGGTTCCGATTGAAAGGGCTAAGGAGGAAGGAGCTATGGCCCTATTTGGAGAGAAATATGGAGACCATGTACGCATGATTCTTTTCGATGCCCCTTATTCAGTAGAGTTGTGCGGAGGCACTCATGTTAAGTCTACCGGCCACATAGGTATGTTTAAAATCACATCTGAAAGTTCCATATCGACGGGTATAAGAAGGATTGAGGCCATTACGGCCGATATGGCAGAATCTTTTTTGTGGCAAAAAATAGGATTGCTAGACCAAATCGAGCAAACCCTAAAGTACCCTAAGGATACTTTAAAGGCTTTACAATTGTTATTCAATGAGAAAAATGACTTGATCAAGCAAATTGAGGCTTTTAATAAAGCCAAAACAAAAGAGTTGAAAAAGACGATGATGGAAGCTGTCGAAGTCTACAAGGGCGTAAACATCATTAGTTTTGAAGGTGCATTCCCTGATGCTGCTTCCGTCAAAGAAATTGCTTTTGATCTCAAAAAAGAGATAGATTCTTTGATTTTATTGATTGGAGCCAACGTGAAAGGGAAGCCTCTTTTAACCCTAATGATTCAAGAAGAATTGGTTCAGCAGAATGATCTGAATGCCTCAATATTGATCAAGCAGATGGCTAAGTCTATCCAAGGTGGTGGGGGTGGACAAGACTTTTATGCAACGGCTGGAGGTAAAAATACAGAAGGTCTGACCGTAGCTTTGGAGATAGGAAATCAAATATTGAAAGAAAAAATTTAAGCACATTGACTATTTTAGAAACAGTAATAGGACTGGAAGTACATGTCCAATTGAATACGAAAAGTAAAATATTTTCTTACGATCACAATGATTTTGGAAATTATCCCAATTCAGACGTTGGTGCCATTACCCTAGCACACCCCGGCACCTTGCCGATGGTTTCCAAAGAGGTCATTGACATGGGTATGAAATTGGGACTTGCTTTGGGAGGTAGGATTAACAGAAATTTAATTTTTGATCGCAAAAACTATTTTTACCCCGACCTTCCCAAAGGTTATCAAATTACTCAAGATGCCACACCCATATGTATGGGGGGTATTGTAAAAATCAGGAGTGATGATTTTCCGCATTTTGATATTGAGCTGATCAAAATTCATTTGGAAGAAGACGCAGGGAAATCCATACATGTTCAGAATGCAGATTTTACCAATGTAGATCTCAATAGGTCAGGGGTTCCTTTGTTAGAGATTGTGACGGAGCCTGTTATTACCTCTTCCGAGCAGGCCGGCTTGTGTTTAATTGAACTCAGAAAATTAGTAAGGTATTTGGGCATCAGCGATGGGAATATGGAGCGAGGATCCTTGCGCTGCGATGCCAATATTTCTGTGAGACCACCCGGAGCTCCTCTAGGGAGCAAAGTAGAAGTCAAAAACATGAATTCAATCAAGAATGTCCGCAAGGCCATCGATCATGAGATTGAGCGTCAAACAAAAATGACGGTTGCCGGAAAAACCATTATTTCTGAGACACGAACGTATAACCCTGAGAGCAATACTACTTCAGGTATGCGTAACAAGGAAGTATTGAATGATTACAGATACTTCCCGGAGCCCGATATCAGTCCGATTGTGATCAGTGATGAATGGTACGAATCTGTAAAAAAGTCGCTTCCAATCTTACCAGCCCAGGTTAAAAAGAAATTGATTGAGGATTATGGCTTGCCCAATTATGATGCCAACTTATTGAGCGATGATCGTTCGACCGCAGCGTATTTTTTCAAAACGGCAAGTTTTTGTAAGCATTATAAGCTCATATCAAATTGGATCATGGGCCCTGTGAAATCTTATTTGAATGAAAATGAAATGGGTATAGACACCTTGAATTTGACCCCCTCAAAATTAGCAGACTTGATCCATGCGGTTCAGGAAAAAGAGATCAGCCATTCAGATGCCACACAACAAGCTTTTAAGTATATTTTGAATCATCCACAGATTGAAGTGAGCAAATCCATTGCAACTTTGGGTCTGGCTCAACTAGATGATTTTTCTGAAATGCAACAGCTAATAGAAGATGTTTTAGCAGCTTATCCAATTAAAGTTAAAGAATACCATAATGGAAAAAAAGGCGTTATAGGGATGTTCATGGGTTTGATCATGAAAAAAGCGGTTGGTAGAATAGACCCTCAGAAAGTTAATGAAATGATTAAAGGAACTATAGATAAGATAAAATGATAAAGTATTTCTTAGTAATTATTACGCTTGCCTTAGGATCAGGCTGCAGTCCTGAATCATCATTGTTAAAAGTAAGTCTTATCTTGGATGACGACATCACTGGAGAGTGGGTTTGGTTACAGCAAGTACAAGAAATTGGCTTGGTATCAATTGATTCTGCTGAGCTGTCTTCAGGAACGGCTGTTTTTTTTATTGAACCTGAACCTTCTGAATTTTATCGTTTGGACGTGTTTGGAAGAAAAAACATCAATTTGATAGTAGGGCCTCAAGATAAAAAAGAAGTCGTCATCAGGACCTCGATCAAATCCGCTGCTCCCGTCGAAGCCGAAGGGTCTATACAGACTTCATTGATGATTGCTATGGACAGTACAGTACGGAAGAAGCAGAGCGATATGCAGTTGCTCAATCAAGAAGCCATGCAAGCGAGATCACAAGGGGATATAAATACTTTTAATGCGGTAGTCAACCAATTTAATTACCTAAACAAGCGCCATGATGATCATCTCATGGATCAAATACGAGATGCTAGTCCTCAATTGGCAGGTATTTACGGATTGAATTATATTGATATAGAGAGCAATTTTGGTTTTGTGGACAGCTTGGCCACTATTTATAAGAAGGCACTACCTGATCATATCTTTACCTCAGATCTTATGTCAAAGGTCAATACTTTGAGAAGTCTCGCCATCGGCGGACCGGCACCTGAAATCAGTTTACCCGACATCTCGGGATCTATGTTTAATCTGAGTTCATTGCAAGGCAATTATGTATTGATTGATTTTTGGGCAGCATGGTGTAGACCTTGTCGTCAAGAAAATCCAAATGTGGTAAGGCTTTACAATAAATATCGAAATGAAAATTTTGAGATTTTAGGGGTTTCATTGGACCGAGCAGATCGTGCTTGGAGGAAAGCGATAGCCGACGATGGCTTGGAGTGGATTCATGTTTCAGATTTAAGTTATTTCAATACTAAAGCCGTAAAAGATTATCAAGTAAGTTCCATACCTCAAACTTTCTTAATCGATCCGGAAGGAAACATTGTGGCCAAAGGACTAAGAGGTCCTACCTTGGAAGCCAAGCTTAAAGAACTTTTTGATTAAGCATTAAACCAGGCTTTGAGAATCAGCCAAAGGTTAATTTTAGCTTCCTTATGGTTGTCTAAAAAAGGAATGTTGTAAGTGTGTAAAATTTGGTGAGATTCCTTTTCTTGAAGGGTATTTAGCTTAATTTTTTCATTTTGATGGCCAAAAATGATAGTTTTTTCAAAAAGGATCGCACCCTGCCACGATTCAATCACTGAAGTGGTCTCGATGTCTTGGTGTATAGCTTTGAGTAGTTTGGTCAGCGTGGTTCTAGAAGTATCCGTGAGTGGTTCGGTAATGACCTGTAGACCGGGTGATCGAGTCACCTCTTTTGTCTCAAGCGGAAGTTCTATAGATTGGCTAGGTTCGGGAGGTTTTGTTTGATTCGTAGCTCCTATTTTATCTATTTTATCAACTTTATACAATTCCTCCGTGAGGATGAGATGAAGGTTTTTTATTGTTATTTCCATTATTTTTTTGCCGTCAATCATTCAAGTATTTGACAAAGTCTATTCTAACTTTCAATATAAGGCTGTTGATGATGAAATCCTAAAAAGGAACAGCTAGATACAATCATTAATTTATGACTTTTGTCTTAAATTGATTTTATAAATGAATTTGTAATGACTATTAAAGCTCATGAATAGATTTCATTCAAAACCACACTAAAAGATACAAATCAATATTTCAACTGCAGAAACAAAGACTCCCATACAATTTTTACCCATCGAAAAATTTAGACCACTCCATTCTTTATTCTTTTTTTTCAATAAATCGCTACTCTTCTATCGATGGGAATAAGGCTAAAGCATTTTGGTGATAATGTTTTTGAAGTACCGTATCGGGCAGTCCTAGACCATATATTTTCCAGTGGGCATCACGCTTTCGATAATAATCAAAGTATTCATCTTCTGTTTCCAACATCCGAAAATAGTTTTATATTCATTAACCTTGTAACTATCTTTTCCAAACAATATGCGATCTTGATACGGTACAAAAAATTGTCGAGCTCTTTTGGGTTGTCGTACCAATTCAGTAAGTACTGCCCCGATTTCCGTCATCACATTAGGATATAGATCCAAATGCTCACCCAATAGATCCAGGTCTTTTCCCATCCAACCCAAATAGATATTGATGAAGGTAGTATTTGAATGTTTTTTGAAAAAATATGTTGTTTGGCCAATATAGATTCAAAAGAGGGTACTTTCTCTGGGTCACTGCAACGTCCTGGTTTTTGGCATAATTCCAGCCAATGTCAGTTGAATTCGTCGTTAGGGTCCCAAAAGGAGGACGGTTCGGCGGAATGAATGAGCACAGGGATTTTATGTTTTCCAAAAGTTGCTCATATGGGATCTAGGCGCGGATCGTCAATGGCGATACGATTTCCATCACGGTCTTTTTCTGTTAATCCCAGCGACTTGTATACTTTCAGACCTATAACTCCTTGAGCAACCGCATCAGCTATTAATTTTTCATTTTGTTCAGTAAAATCAGCATCATCGATCAATTCAAAATCAATATTTAAAAATAAGTCGATGCGGATAGGTGCGTTGTCTTGGATGTTTGCTAAGGATTTCTTCAAATACAAGCCTGGAAAGCCACTTAAGTTCACTATAAAAGCCATATTCAGTGCATCCATTTCATGGACAAGTTTTAGATAAATCCTTGACATGCATGTCAAATTGGTGATCATAAACATCAACAAATGGATATTTTGAATGCGTAATGGTATTTTCAGGTACTTTTAAACTAGAGATGGGTTTATATTCCTCGATGTCCATCACGTTGGTCTGCTGACGAATGGCATCATATGAGTAATAGATGCCAATGACGGCTTTAGCAAAAGCAAGACTTACCGTCAAAAAGATTTTAATAAAGCGAATCAACCTACGAATCAATAGATTAGAATGTTGATTTCAGTTGTATCCGATCGTATATGCAAAAGAATTTTTTAGGGGATGTTTCAAAGTCTATATTAAACTGTTCAACGATTTCATTTAGGCTACTTTTTTCAAGATTAATCCGGGCAATGATTCCTGCTAGATTAGGTTCTTGTGCACTCGATCCGAAAGGATCAGTATGAACAATTAATTCCCAATAACTTTCTTGTGGATAGGCATAAAACCGATAACCGCCAGCATCTAAATCGACACCTAAAAATGTGATTGCTTGATTGACTTCAATTTGTTGCTAAATTAGCTCCTAGGCATCAATATTTTCCATAAGGCAAAAGGGCTCCTTAGGATTCATGTCCGAATATAAGGCGCCCTTTTTTGTAAGACCGGTAGTAGGTGATCTCCATCTTTAAATCATCTTTATCAAATACTGCGATCCCTTGAGGGCTTTTTGGATTGATGATCAAGGCATAATAGAAATAGTCAAGAACCGCTAAGATCAATATTACGACAGTAATGCTGATTTTATTTATAATCTCATTTTTTCTTAATTAAGGTATTTTTCAATAACTCTAACGATATTTTTTTCAACTAGGCCGGCTTACAAGAGAAATAAGAATAGATCAATCTAGTCAAGACGCTTCCCTAACAATGGATTATAGCAGATTGAGGAAGTTGTAAATCAGATGAGGTTTCATTTTTTTTGGTAATACTTAATTGGATTATAGGCAATCCATAGATTTTAAGTTAATAATTTATTGGAGCTCTTCTTCTTCAGATTTTGGCAGTCTCCTATTTTTTAGCTCTTTTTTTTAATTCCTCTACGTTTTTTTAACTCATAATTGACACCCATAGTCCTCAAGCCAAAAGTCATTCCAAAAGTTTCCATATTTTATTTTTTATGAGTCGATGAATAAAGATTTTAATTCAAGAGCATTTTTAGGCTCCATCCTTTTGGCAAGCACTAAACGCAGTTGCCTTCTTCTTAAGGCACCTTTGTAAAGCTCTTTTTCGAAGAGTGATTCAGGTACTACTTCAGGAATTTTCAATGGATTCCCCTTATTATCAACAGCGACAAAAGTAAAAAAAGCAGTATGCGTTTGAATTTTTTTTGCATTTGGAATGTCTTCAGCGATGACTTTGATGAAAACTTCCATCGAGGTAGTAAAGGTACGAACCACGAAAGCTTTGATGGTAATTACGTTACCGATGTTGATGGGTTGTGAAAACGAAATATTATCAACAGATGCGGTTACCACGACGTTATTGCTATGCCGCTGCGCAGAGACTGCGGCCGCTATATCCATCCAATGCATCAATCTTCCACCAAAAAGATTATTGAGATTATTTGTGTCATTGGGCAGGATCAATTCAGTCATAGTGACTTTTGATTCCTTACAGGTTTTCTTCATTTTTTTTACCATCCATCTATACCTAGTAAAGGTACGAAGCTAAAACGGCTGAATTCTTTTATTGAGGCTTTGTTTTTTGATAACTTTTTTAGGGCGATCATTTTTTGCTGTTTCTGATCGCCAACAGGGATCACCAAAACACCGCCTATTTTCAATTGTTTGATGAGGGTCTCTGGGATATTAGGCGCACCTGCCGTTACTACAATACTGTCATATGGAGCATGTTTGGGTAAGCCCAGGGAGCCATCTCCTTGAAAGAAATGAGGCTTATAACCCAGTTTAGGTAAAAAATCCATTGTTTTTTGAAATAACTTTTGATTATATTCTATGGTAAAGACTTCTGCACCTAATTCTAATAAGATAGCCGCTTGATAGCCTGAACCAGTACCAATTTCCAAAATTTTATCGCCTTTTGAAACATTGAGTAGTTCGGTTTGAAAAGCTACGGTGTAGGGTTGACTGATGGTTTGTTTTTCACCAATAGGAAAGGCCTTATCCTCATAAGCATGCTCAAGAAAAACAGAGTCAAAGAAGACATGTCGAGGCATTTTTCCAATAGCTGTGAGTACCCTTGTAGATTTTATTCCTTTTCCTTCAATTTCCTTGATTAGTTGTCTTCTCAAACCTTTAGCTTTGTAGCTATCTTTCAAATTATTCATATCATTGCAAATCAAAACTAATTATCCATAATTTTACAACATGTTTACAGGAATAGTAGAGGTTCAGGGTAAAGTTTCTGAAATTGTTAAAAAAGATCGTAATTTTAACTTTTGTATAAGCTCGACGCTTAGTTCGGGGCTTAAGGTAGATCAAAGCATTGCGCACAATGGGGTATGCTTGACGGTCACGTCTGTGGAGGGCGACAAGCATTGGGTTACCGTCGTTGACGAATCCATGCAAAAAACTAATCTTGAAACACTAAATATCGGCGATTCAGTTAATTTAGAAAGATGCATGATTGCTAATGGGAGATTTGATGGTCATGTGGTACAAGGTCATGTAGATAAGACCGCTTGCATTCTCTCAATTGAAGATGCGCAGGGGAGTTGGCTTTTTACTTTCATATTCGATGACCCTAATAATCTTATGGTTGAAAAAGGGAGTGTGACGATAAATGGAATCAGTCTTACTTGTTTTAATGTATCGGAAAACCAATTTCAGGTAGCGATCATTCCCTATACCTACGAGCATACCAATCTAGGGGTTCTCAAAGGAGGGGATAGGGTCAATATTGAATTTGATATTATAGGGAAGTATGTTGAAAAAATCTTAAGTAAGAAAATTTCCTAGTTTCTTGATTACTAGGATATGTAATTGATAGCATAAATACCCAAAAAAGCCACCTACCAAAAAACCCACAATGACATCACCAGGGTAATGTACCCCTAGGTAGGCACGTGAATAACCAACCATTAGGGCCCAATTGAAAATAGCATAAGCCAGTATTTCCTTCTTTTTTTTCAAAAGCATAAGGTAAAAAACAGCGAGTCCCATCGTATTAGCGGCATGCGAAGAAGCAAATCCGTATTTACCACCACAACCTTTCACCACTTCCACAACGATGGCAAGACTCTGATCTAGGCAAGGTCTCAAGCGTTGAAAATAGGGCTTCATAAACGAAGAAGTAAACTGATCTGACAAAATTAAGCTGATCAGGATAAAGAGTAAGGGGATCCAAAAACGTTTACCATACTGCGCATAAAGCAAGAAGATAAGATATAGATATAAAGGAATCCAAACGAATTTAGCCGACAGAAAAATCATGATGGGATCAAGAATGGGTCTTCCTGTACCATTGATCAGGTCTAACAATATAAGATCTATGGATTTGATGAATTCAATCATTATTTATCCAATCAATATCTTTGACGAGATAGGCCAATGTTCTTGCTTCAGGACTTTCTTTTTCTGGTTGATGGTTATATTCCCAGCTGGCAAAAGGAGGGAGGCTCATCAAGATGGATTCCGTCCTCCCATCAGTATCTAATCCGAATTTCGTGCCTTTATCTAAAACAAGGTTAAATTCCACGTATCTGCCTCTTCTCAGATACTGCCAATCTTGCTGTTCTATAGTAAAGGGGCGATCTCTATTTCGTGATATTAATTCGGTATAAATGGGTAAAAATCCATTACCCAAATTCAGGATAAATTGCCAAAGTTGTTCTTTTTCATTGGCCTCTTGGGAGGATAGACGGTCAAAAAAGATTCCGCCGATCCCACGGGTTTCATTTCTGTGCTTTATGAAAAAGTAGTCATCAGCCCATTTTTTAAATTGAGCATAATAGCCGGAATCATATTGATCACAAATTTCTTTAAGTTGTTTGTGAAAAAAAATAGCATCTGATTCAATCACATAATGTGGCGTAAGATCAATACCTCCTCCAAACCAATAAGTACCATCAGACATCTCAAAATATCTTATATTCATATGTATGATAGGCACCCATGGATTTACAGGGTGAATGACAATAGAAACACCGGTAGCATAAAAATCTGATGGTGGAAGAACTAGAGATTTTAAAAGAGACTTTGGCGTCGGTCCACTTACTTCGGAAAAGTTCACACCTCCCTTTTGGATGACTTTACCTTTAGCGAGGGTACGACTGCGACCACCACCACCACCGGGTCGCTCCCACAAATCTTCAGAAAATTTGGAGGAAGTATTGATTTTCTCTAATCCTAAGCAAATCTGATCTTGAAGTTTTTTGAATTTGGTACTGATCTCTGTTTTCATCTTAAAAAGGTAATCCAATACCAATATTTATGTTAGATTTATTTCTGAAAAATCCATTTTGAGATAAGAGTTCGTTTAAAATATATCTTTGGCCTATGGGCTGTCCAGGATCCACAACCTGGATGGCACCATCTAATCTTAATATCATAAAGGAAAAGTCATATCTGAGTCCTAAACCGATGCCCACGGCCAGTTCTTTGTAAAAGGAGTCAAAACGAAACTTCCCATCATCTCCCTCATAATCTTTGAACGATTGATTGCTATTGAGCAACCAAATATTCCCCATATCTGCAAAAAAAGCATAATTTAAGTTATTTGTTAGTTTATTTCGGTATTCTATAGCGGCTTCTATTATTAGATCTCCCCCTTGTTCTCTTTGATAGCTTATTTGAGTGACTTCATCAAAAGCCCTATTTCCTAAAGAGGTCGTCTCACCGTAGGCACCTGGGCCAAGTCTTCTTACAGGCCAAGCACGGATACTATTGCTACCACCGGCATAAAATCTACGTTCATAAGGAAGTGCTTGGGCATCTCCATAAGCATAAGCAGCACCTAAATTGATTTTAAAAGCAATTTGACCTTTTTCAGAAACCAGATGAGACCTGAAATCAATATTAAATTTTAACCATTGAAATAAAGTAAAATCTGAATCTGGAAGTAAGTTCTCAAAAGCATTGACATAAAGACCACCCGATTCAGTCAATAATCTCAAAAAACTCGAATGTGAGGACAAACTACCATAATTATTTTGATTGAAGATGGCTTCGAAAGAATTTATGGTAGTCAGTGAGGGTTTAAAAGCAGCAGATAATGAACGATTGCCCAAGGTATCTTGTGCATTTAAAAAAGCCTGAAATGAAGGGTCTATCTGACGAATTTCAGTATAACTAATTCCAAAAGGAGTAAATATGAACTGCTTTTCCTTCTTTTTAGACCACAGGTAGGAGAAATCAGTAAAAATTTGATTTCGTTCGTATTCTTTGGTACGATCTTCATAACTGTAATAGAAAGAGAGTCTGGTACGTGGATTCAATTCATTGGTTTTTTTTATAAAATTTTCGGATAATGGAAATAAAAAATGATGGAACGTAAAGGCCAATCTTCCTCCATACTCAAAAAGCGAATAAGGTTGATCTCTGGAATCAATATTTGAGATGCCTAAAAGTGAAAAATTTAAATTTAATTCTGCCATTTCAAAATTACCAAATGCATTTCTTTTTTTAATCCCAAGATTAACGAAAGGTCCTGGTAAAACTTGTGAGAAGTCATCTTGTAAAAATCCGATTTCGTTACTGGTTTGATATTTATCCATCGGACTTGAAAAAATTTGAGCGATCAAATTATTTTGATCTATAGTATCGTAATTAATATTAATGAATTTATAGGTATCTAGCAGATTCAAACGCTGCTGGGTTGTTAGCGTTTCCGACTTACTGTATGTATGATCTTGTTTAATTGAAATATTTCTACTCAATATTTTTTTATTGTATCCATCACTGTTTTGATCAAAATGCACCTTTTGATCTTCTATTAATTTATTCTTTTTTTTGTATCCTGTATTTTTTGATGAATAAAAATTAACAGCTTTTATAGTATATTCTTTGTGATGGTCTTGTTGTGGTGGAGAAGAAAGTTTTACCGTCACCCAAAGACTATTTTTTTTAATGAGTGTAGTGTCTAGATCAAAAGTTATGTATTTTCTTTCAAATTTATAATAGCCATGATCAGATAAAAAATCATATATACGTGTTCGTTCTTTATTGATATTTTGCTGATCATATGGAGTTCCTTTTATTAAAAAAGCGATTGCTTGATCTTCTTCTAAGAGCTCTTTTATACGTTTATCATCGATGTCATATCTTATGGAGTCAATGAAATATTGGTTCCACAATTTGATTTCATAGTCGAGCTTTATTTTTTTATTTCTTATTTTTTCTGTAAGGTTTATAGAGTTGTTGAAGTAGCCTATTGAAGATAGGTAAAGTGTAATTTTATCTATAGACTTAGTATGTTTTTCTTTATCGTATATGGCTAAGGGTTCCCCCAATCGCATAAAGTAATTTCCTTGTGTTAACTGAGTATTGATTTTATCTTTTTTTCTATTCTTCTTTTTTTGAAGACGTTTAATTTTTCGAGGAGTATTGATTTTACCCATTTCAAGATCATCATTAGCATCTAGGATTCTTATTGCATCACTATAAAGGGCAGTGTCATATTTAAGAGCACCCAGCTCGTAAATATATGCGAGATAGGCAACCGGGAGTAGGCCAGTCAGTCTTTTATTTGCTTTTTGAATAACGAAGTTCTCGATCTCTTTTTCTTGATTAGATGAAAGTCCAATTATTTTCGGATCTTTGACAAGTAATTTTTCCCCTTCAGGCAAGAAGC
>Ga0206127_1001381_pt1 | contig 26724 bp, 24 predicted proteins | sample Helgoland_Spring_6_FD_148646 | JGI IMG/M metagenome (GOLD analysis project Ga0206127, IMG submission 148646) | Pelagic subsurface seawater microbial communities from Kabeltonne, Helgoland, North Sea - Helgoland_Spring_Bloom_20160419_1 | ecosystem: Environmental > Aquatic > Marine > Epipelagic ...
AATAGCAAATACATCGCAGGACTTAGCGCTAGAGTTAAAGAGCTAACCGGCAAAAAAGTAAATACCCAGGTGCTAGAGCAAATGCCGGATGAAAAGCGTGAGCAATGCCTACAGGTCTGGGAAAAAGAAGCCGAACAATGATTGCCCGGTTGCAAGCAAAAGTTTCAGTGAATTTAAAGGGTGGTGACAGCAAAGACTTTGTATTGACATGAAGAAAAAAGCAGTCATAGTTTCCGGATACTTTAACCCCATTAATAAAGGGCACTTGGAGTATTTTAATAATGCCAAGGCCATAGCCGATGAGCTTTTTGTGATCGTGAATAACGACCATCAAAGGGCGCTAAAAGGCAGCAAAGAATTCCAAGGGGAAGAGGAGCGCATGATTATTGTCTCAAACATCAAGGCAGTAGATCAAGCCATTCTATCCGTAGATGAAGACCGTACGGTTTTTGCGACGCTTGAAAAGATCGCCAATGAGTATGGCCAAGACTATGATCTAGACTTTGCCAACTGTGGCGATCAAAACAATGACACCATACCAGAACGCCCAATCTGTGAAAACATGGGTATTGCGCTCATGGACGGGCTAGGAGATAAAATTCAATCGAGCAGTTGGTTGCTCAAGAAGTTATAATTAATGGAAAAGAATATTGCAGTAATTGGTTTAGGATACGTAGGTCTACCTCTTGCAGTTGAATTTGCGAAAAAATATCCCACAATTGGCTTTGATATTAATACAAATCGTGTTACAGAGCTTATGTCAGGTCATGACCATACTTTGGAAGTAGAAGACATTGATCTGCAAAAAGAAATAGTGTCAGATCTAATGACGGCCGAGTTAAAAGGTAGAGGACTGTATTGTACTACCGCTGTCGGGGATATTGAATCTGCGAATTTTTATATAGTAACTGTACCGACACCAACGGACAAGAATAAAAGACCAGTTCTTACTCCGCTTATCAAAGCCTCTGAAAGTGTGGGTAAAGTTTTAAAGAAGGGAGATTATGTTATTTATGAAAGCACAGTGTATCCAGGGGTTACAGAAGATGAATGTGTCCCTGTTCTTGAGCAAGTATCAGGGTTAAAGTTCAATCAAGATTTTTATGTTGGCTATTCGCCAGAACGAATCAATCCAGGGGATAAGAAGCGTAGCGTAACTAAAATTTTGAAAGTAACTTCCGGATCAACACCTGAAGCTGCTGAAATCATTGATAGCTTATATCAAGAGATAATAATTGCCGGAACTCATCTAGCTCCTACAATTAAAGTTGCTGAGGCTGCAAAAGTAATTGAGAATAGTCAACGTGATATCAATATTGCTTTTGTAAATGAACTAGCTAAAATTTTCAATAAGCTAGAAATTGATACTCACGCTGTTTTAGAAGCTGCAGGAACTAAATGGAACTTTCTGCCATTTAAACCAGGATTAGTTGGAGGGCATTGTATCGGTGTGGATCCATATTATTTAGCACAGAAAGCTCAAGAGTCGGGTTATTATCCTGAAATAATTCTTGCTGGTCGCCGTATTAACGATTCAATGGGATCATTCGTAGCATCGGAAATTGTTAAGAAGATGGTACAGAAAGACATTCCTGTTAAAGGAGCGAAAACATTACTATTAGGATTTACTTTTAAAGAGAATTGTCCAGATGTCAGAAATACCCGTGTGATTGATATTTATCGAGACTTGGTGGAGTTCGGCCTAGATGTAATTGTTTATGACCCTTGGATAGATTTTCAAGAGGTCAATCAAGAGTACGGTATAGAAGTATCCAATTCTAAAGCGGTATTAGGCACTAAATATTCAACAATTGTACTTGCTGTAAGTCATAATGTATTTCTAGAGATAGATTTAGATAGCATCAAAGACCAAAAGTCTATAGTGTTTGATATTAAAGGTTTTTTCCCGCTGAATTTGGTTGACGCAAGATTATAACTATGAAAAGAGTAGCATTAATAACTGGAATAACTGGTCAAGACGGGGCTTACCTATCTGAGTTTTTATTAAAAAAAGGGTATGTGGTCCATGGATTAAAAAGAAGAACGTCATTGTTTAATACGGATCGTATTGACCATCTATATAAAGATCCACATGTATCTGATGCAAATTTTTTCTTGCATTTCGGGGATATGACTGACGGTACTAACCTGATTCGTCTGATCAAAGAAATTCAGCCAGATGAGATTTACAATCTAGCAGCAATGAGTCATGTACGTGTATCCTTTGATATCCCAGAATATGTTGCAGACGTTGATGGTATTGGAACACTCCGGTTGTTGGAAGCCATTCGTATTCTGCGCTTAGAAAAGAAGACGCGTATTTACCAGGCTTCGACATCAGAGCTCTATGGTAAAGTACAAGAGGTTCCACAAACTGAGAGAACACCTTTCTATCCTCGCTCTCCTTATGCTGTGGCAAAAATGTACGCATATTGGATTACCGTAAACTACCGTGAAGCCTATGGAATGTTTGCGTCTAACGGTATTCTCTTTAATCACGAGAGCCCTATTCGAGGGGAAACTTTTGTAACGCGAAAAATCACTCGTGCAGTTTCAAGAATTGCTTTAGGACTTCAAGACAAATTCTATTTAGGAAACTTGGATTCTAAAAGGGATTGGGGTCATGCCAAAGATTATGTTCGTATGATGTGGATGATTCTGCAGGCGGAAGAGTCTGAAGATTGGGTTATCGCAACAGGCAAGACCACCAAGATTCGTGACTTTGTGAAAATGGCTTTTGATCATGTAGGCATTGAACTAGAATTTTCTGGCTCAGGAGTTGATGAGATTGCTAAAGTTGCAAAGTGTAATAATCTGAATTACCAATTGGAGATAGGTAAGGAAGTATTAGCGATTGATCCAAAGTACTTCCGCCCAACAGAGGTGGATTTATTGATAGGAGACCCAACCAAAGCAAAAGAGAAACTTGGCTGGGAGCCACAGATTCAGCTGGGTGAACTCGTAGAAGACATGATGAGCTCTGATCTCAAACTCATGCAAAAAGACAAATATCTCAAAGATGGGGGATATCAAACGCTAAATTATTTTGAGTAGAACTATTCTTATTACAGGCTCTACGGGAATGGTTGGTCGTAATGCGGCTGAGAAGCTCATAGAAAGAGGTTTCAATATTCTTACTCCAACTAGGAGCGAATTAGATTTAGTCGATGCGACAGCGGTTAAACAATATTTTAGATCAAATCAAATTGACATAGTGCTTCACGCTGCTGGTTTAGTTGGAGGAATACAAGCGAATATTGAGAAACCATATTCCTTTCTTTCAATAAATGCGCAGATTGCTCTCAATGTCATTAATGCTTCAATTGAATGTGGAATAAAGCGTTTAATTAACCTTGGTAGCTCATGTATGTATCCAAAAGATTGTCAACATGAACTAACTGAAGATTTAATTTTAACGGGATCCTTGGAGCCTACCAACGAGGGTTATGCGATAGCAAAGATTATGGCTTCTAAACTTTGTGATTATGCTCAGTCAGAATTTGGATTAAGTTATAAAACGTTGATTCCATGCAACTTATATGGAAAGTACGATAACTTCCATCCGTTTCGTTCTCACATGATACCTGCTGTAATTCGAAAGGTTCATGAAGCGCTATCAACTAATGATTCAGTTGAAATATGGGGAGCAGGACAAGCACGGCGAGAATTCATGTTTGTTGAAGATCTCATTGACTTTATTATCTATTCTATTAATAATTACGACCAACTTCCAAACTTGATGAATGTAGGGCTAGGAAATGATTACACTATTAGAGAATATTATCAATGCATTGCTGATGTAGTCGGGTTTAAGGGAGAATTCACTTATGACTTTACAAAACCTGAAGGCATGAGGAGGAAGCTTTGTTCGATACAAAAGCAAAATCAGTTAGGATGGAAGCCTAAACACAGTCTAAAACAAGGATTAGAAAAAACATATCAATATTTTTTAAAATATCATGCAGTATAAGTTAGCCACGACCACTTGGGATAATAAAGAAATTGAGGCCATTCAAAAAGTTATTGATTCCAATATTTATTCTATGTCTCGATGCGTAGAGCAGTACGAGTCTGAGTTTGCTTCTCATTTTGGATCAAAGTATGCGGTAATGACAAGTTCAGGCTCAACAGCTAATTTAATCATGACAGCGGCACTATTCTTTCGTAAAGAAAACAAGCTGCAGCGAGGTGATGAAATTATAGTTCCAGCAGTTTCTTGGTCCACCACGTACTTCCCGCTTCAGCAATATGGCCTTAAGGTAAAGTTTGTAGACATTGATTTAGAGACATTGAACTATGACTTAGGGGCTTTAGAAGAGGCAATAAGTAATTCTACCAAGGCCGTCATGATAGTTAACCTATTGGGCAATCCAAATGATTTTAATGAGATAAATCGAATTATTGGCAATAGAGACATACTTGTTTTAGAAGATAATTGCGAGTCGATGGGCGCTATATATAAAGGAAAACAATGTGGTACTTTCGGACTGATGGGTAGCTTTAGTAGTTTTTATTCACACCATATAGCCACTATGGAAGGTGGCATGGTGGTAACGGACGATGAAGAATGCTACCACCTTCTCCTAGCTTTAAGGGCTCACGGTTGGACCAGGAATCTCCCAAAAAAGAATAAAGTTGCTGAAAAGTCTGACAACTGGTTTAAAGAGTCGTTTAGGTTCGTTATTCCTGGATACAATGTAAGACCGTTAGAGATGAGTGGAGCTATTGGTTCTGAGCAGCTAAAAAAACTGTCAGACCTCATAGATCAACGCAGAGCGAATGCAGAGCTCTTTGTTGAGACGTTTAAAAATGATGATAGATTTCTTATACAAAAAGAAATAGGAACAAGTAGTTGGTTTGGCTTTTCCTTTATCATCAAGGAGTCATCAGGTTTGAATCGTTCTGAAATATTAAAAATGCTTGAGCGCGCGAATATTGAATACAGGCCAATAGTTAGCGGTGATTTCACGAAAAGTGAATCATTGCAGTATTTCGATTCTGAAATTCATTGCGAAGTTAAAAATGCACGATACTTAGACGAAAATGGATTTTTCGTAGGTAATAGTCATGAAGATCTGACTTCTGAAATCAAATATTTATACGAAACACTCCTGTCCTTAAAATGACTATGAGAAAAGAGAAAATACGTGGGTATGTAGAGAACTTTTCGTATTTATCGATTTTACGACTGATTCAAATTTTGGCACCTTTATTGACCTATCCATATTTAATAAAGGTTTTAGGGGCTGAACAATATGGAGTAGTTATTTTATCAACAGTCATAGTTGGATATTTTGCCATACTCATTGATTTTGGCTTTGATTTGTCTGCCACTAAAAGTATCAGCCAAAATCAAGAAGACATTCAGAAAAAATCCGAAATATTTAGTTGTGTTGTTATCTTAAAATTTGCGTTTTTTACTTTATCCGGCTTGATAATGCTATTCTTAATTCTTAGTATTGAGAGTTTGGCCAAAGAATCACATCTATATACAATTACGTTTTTTGGGCTATTATATCAAGTATTTTTTCCGACGTGGTTCTTTTCTGGCATTGAAAAAATGAAATTCATTACATATATACAAGTAGCCGTTAAAGTAATATTAATCGTACTAATATTTTTAGTAATCCACGATCCAAAAGACTATATATTACTTGCGTATATTACAACATTGGCAAATATTTTGGCATGTGTTGCAGGGATTTTAGTTGTAAATAAAATGGGCGTCAAATTCAGTTTTCAAAATTTGGAAAATCTTAAGTTTTATTTAAGTGATTCATCCGCTATATTCTTGTCTAATATTTCCATAAAATTATATACTACAATTGGTAAAATAAGTGTTAGTTATTTTATTGGTACTAAGGAATTGACGTATTACGATTTTTCGGAGAAAATATTACGCTTAGCGAAAACTCCTCAAATAGTTCTGAATCAAGTATTGTTCCCAAGTTCTAGCAGGGATAGAGACATAGGGCAGATTAAAAAATTCCTACGAATATCATTGTTAGTACATTCGTTAGTAATTATTGCGGCTTTAGTGTTCACGCCTTTGCTAATCGAAATGTTCTTTGATGTTGATTTTTTATTAGCACTTCCTGTGGTAAATGTTATGATCTTCTCAGTAATTATTGTGATTTTTAGCAATTTTTATGGTCTACATATTCTAATACCCGCTGGCCACACAAGTAAGTTCACGAATTCAGTTGTTGTCGCAATACTCGTTTATGGGATTGGTCTCTGCATTCTTTGGTCATACGGAGAAATTAAACTTATAACTGTGGCTTTATTGTCGGTAATTGCTGATGTTATACCAGCTGTATATTTGTGGATTATTGTGAGAAGACTTGGATTGTTCAAGCGTATTTAACAGATGCTCGAATTTATACATATCGAATCAAACAGGACCATTTCAAGTAACAGGCGAGAATGGTTTGGGGACATACTTTCCGATAAAGTCCTAGAAATAGTTAAGGCAGAGGATTTACCTGAAATTCTTGGAATATTTATTTATGGAAGTCTTGGAAGAAATGAAGGTGCACTTGTTGAGTCAGAACATGGTATTATTTCCTTGTATAATGATTTAGACCTCCTTTTTGTAGTACAAAAACCACTATTGTCGCTGTACCTGGAAGAATTAGCAGATACCTTAAAAAAGGAATTATCAGTGGAATGGATTGATATATCTCAGAAAAGTATATCTAATATTAGAAGATTGAGGACAAATATATTTACATATGATTTGCGGCATGGATCTCGACAAATATATGGTGATATCGAACTCAAAGACGAAATACCATCATTTCAAAAGAGTAGTCTAACTCTAAAAGATGCTGAGGTGCTTTATTATACTCGGCTATGGACTTTTATGGGCTCAGTGCCTACTGATGGTTTTACTGTGCAACTTTCAAAAGGTGAGTTAATGTTCTTTAAATATCAGATGGCTAAGGCTGTCCTCGCGGTTGTTGACAGCATTCTACTACGGCACAAAATGTATTCAGTTAGTTATTCTAATAGGGTGAATACAATTTCGAAAATTTGTCCCGGAGACAAAGACTTTGTCCGCTTAGCTAGGTGGGCGTTAAATGTCAAGCTGGAGCCATGTGATAAATTAATGAGTCCTACAGAAGTTTGTGAATTATACGTAAGAGTGGCGAAATTGTTTCTCAAGGAATTTTTCGAATGTTTGTCGGAGTATTATACCAAAAACATTCATAGTACACATGATTTAATTTCAGGCTGGAGATGGAAACAAAGTGAAAGTATTAACTATTTAAAGCATTTTATATTGACAGGAAGTAAGAGCTACTTTTTAATTTCTCAGAATCGAATTAATCAGTCAATGCTTTTAGAATTAATCATATTGAGACTCGAAAAATTAGATGATAATGCGCTGGCAATAGAAGAAATATCAAATTATTTGGGTTTAAGAAGTAATGTAGATATGATCGAACTAAACAGATTACGAATTTATCTATCAAAGATAAGAAATATTTTATGAGACAAGTTTTGATATTAATTGATGCGTTTAATTTGCGTTATATTAATGAAAAGACTACTCCATTTCTTTACAAACAAAGGACAATAAACAGGAGCCACGATTATGTTGTGCCAAGTGGGGGGTTTTGTGAGAGAACGGAAGTTTTATTCGGATTAAAGTCCAAAGATTCTGATTTTTTTACTGCATTTGGTTTAAATTCTCCTACTACAAATCATTCACTTTTTTTGTTGTTCGTCGAGAATGTATTAAAGTTTAGTTCCAATTTAATAGCCAATTTTTCAGGAAAAAATGCGTTTCAAATTAACAGGTTTTTACGAAAGAATTTTTCAAAGTTCACTTTGGATTTCTTCGGAAGAATTAAACTTAGAAAATTTAATTTTCCGTTACACATATTACCGAAACTCATCCTTACAGAGGATAGTATAGATTTGCTAAGTGAAAATAAGATTAATGGTAAAGTATCCTTAATTCATTTGATTGAAAGCCGAGGCGGTTTAGTAGACAAAACAATGTTTACATCGTTAAGTGACACGCAATCGGAATCTGATTTTCAAAAGTTAGAAAGGTTAATCAGCGTCATGAAAAATACTGAAGTTCAGTTCGCTCCGGTTTATTTGAGCGCTATAGATACAGTTGGTCATAAGAGTGGCCCAAACAGTTCTGAAATGAAGAATCAATTATTTCAGTTAGACACAAAGTTGAGAACGGCTGTGAATGCGCTTAAAGAGCAAGATCCTGATTTAAGAATTATCATTCTAGGGGACCACGGTATGTCAGAAGTTATTGATTACGTGGATGCTCAAACGGAATTAAAAGGTCTCTCGAGACAATTAAATTTGACTAGGGGGGTTGACTTTGAATACTTTTTAGATTCCACCATGCTTCGAGTCTGGTTTTTAAATGAGTATGCACAAGAGAAAATGCAGTTGGAATTGTTGAATACAGAAGTTTTTTTAACTAAAGGTTTCTTTTTAGATGAAAGTACTATTCTGAAATACGACTTATCCAAACGCAAGGATTTATATGGAGACTTAATTTGGTGGTGTAATAATGGTGTTGTTATATCTCCAGACTTTTTTAGATCCGAGATTGAGATTAAAGGGATGCATGGTTATTTACCGAAGACTGATGATACTTATGGAACTTGTATCATCATCGGCGAGGACTCTGCAGAGTCCTCTGTTAAGATTGAATTGACCGATATATATGAAATAATTAATGAAATCAATATAAAAAAATGAAGAAAATCTATATCGCAGGTGCCGGAGGAATGTTAGGAGAAGGCTTTTATAAAGTTTTTTCAGATAATTTTCAATTGAAATGCACGGACATAGACCTCAATGAAGAATGGCTTGAATATCTAGATTTTAGAGATTTAAACCTTTACAGGGATGATGTAGTCTCTTTTCAACCAGATTATCTCTTCCACCTTGGAGCGCATACGAGCTTAGAGTACTGCGAGGAAAATCCTGATGATGCATATGAGACCAATACTTTAGCCGTGGAAAATGCAGTCTGGATAGCGAACGAGTTAAATATTCCATTATTATATATCAGCACTGCCGGGATATTTGACGGTAGTAAGGAGTATTATGATGATTGGGATACACCAAATCCTTTAGGTGTATATGCTCGCTCGAAGTATATGGCGGAAAGATATGTTATGTCTAACGCAAATAGATATCTAGTCTGTCGTGCGGGATGGATGATGGGATCTGGTCCCGAGAAGGATAAAAAATTCATTCATAAGTTAATGCAGCAAATAAAAAGCGGTAAGAAGAGTTTGCATGTCGTGAATGATAAAGATGGTACACCTACTTATACTCACGATTTTGCTCGAAGCGTCAGGGTATTGATAGAAAAGGAATATTGGGGCTTATATAATTTAGTTTGTTCAGGTCAAACTAGTCGTTTAGAAGTTGCCGAGGAATTAATTAAGCTTTTACAGTTAGAAGACGACATATCAATTGAAGGAGTTGACTCGAGTTTTTTTTCTCAAATTTATTTTGCTGCAAGACCGGCATCAGAGCGATTAATTAATAAGAAGATGGAGTTGAGAGGTATTAATGAAATGCGCGATTGGAGAATAGCATTGGCAGAATATATCGAGAATTACTATAATGAGTACTTGTAAAGAAAATTCCATACCAGCGCTAAAATTGTCTATAGTAGTATGTTGCTATTGTGGAGAAACTACTATTCAGGCGTGCCTTCTTAGTTTACTGAACCAAAGAGTTGATAGCTCCCTGTTTGAAATAATTTTGGTGGATGATGGGTCACAGGATGATACTCAATACGTTATTCGTGAATTCCTTAAGAACTTAAAGGAAAAAGAAGCCTCACAAATAAAGTACTATCGAAAGACTAATGAAGGCTTGAGTGTGGCAAGGAATTATGGTATTGATAAATCCAATGGTGAGTTTATTTCGTTCGTCGATGAAGATGCGATTGTCGATGAATTCTTTGTTCGGAATATTATTAGCGAGTTTAATTCTAAAGCCACTGCAGACTGTATTGGAGGGAGAGTAAGTATTCTTAATCCAGAGAATGAATTTGCTTCATTTATTCATGATATTATTTTTTGCCGTTACATGGAAGATAAAGATGCGGTGATTGGAACTAATATGTCTTTTCGAAAGAATTTTCTGTCTGATTCAGGCGGGTTTGATCCTGCTTTTACCTATCGCGGTGATGAAACAGCACTTTTTGCGAAAAACAAAGGCTCCATCGGGATACATAAGGCTCCAAACATAAATGTTTGGCATAAGCAACCGACAAGTGCGAAGGCATGGCTAAAAACACGATATGAAAATGGATTTTTCGGAAGCTGGATCGATATCCGTTATCGACTTACGAAACATGACCTATTCGTAAAGGCATTAAAGCGAATTGTCAACACTGCCTTGGCTCCTCTAGGTTTAATATTGTGTTTTTTACAATTCGTTGAATTAGGGATTTTGGCCTTAGTCACATTTTTATTGTTAATTTTCTGGAGGGCATGTTTGAATAAAGAGTTTAAACATAGTCTTTTGAGAATCAAAAATTCCTACTCTTTCTTTCGCCTTCACTTGGTATTTCGGCTTTTCTACCTAAGTATTCTAGGCCTTCTAAATTCTGATATTGGCTATTTAAAGGGAATCCTAAAGTATAGAATTACCACAAGAGAACATGGATAATCATTTGCTGTCAATAATTATACCCAATTATAATAATGAAGACTATATTTTTAATTGTTTGAATAGTTGTGTTAACTCGAAAGTTGCAAAGGGTAGGGTTGAGATTGTCTTCATAGACGACGGTTCCACGGATAATTCGCTCAATGAAGTTTTGAAGTTTTCGGAAGAGCATGATAATGTTAAAATAATAAAGAAGCAAAACGCTGGCGTCTCTTCTGCAAGAAATATTGGTATTCAAGCGTCTCAAGGAAGATTCATTACATTTTTAGATTCAGATGATGAAATCAATAACCAATCTTTTGATTATGTAATTCAAAAACTGCTTTGGTGTAACACAGATTTATTGGTTTGTAATAGTGTGGATTTAGATACAGGCAAAAATATTCTTCGAGAATATCCGTCGCAATACAGACATATGCAGATAACAGGAAAGGATTTGCTTACTTCTGGCTACGTTCGAGGGAGTGCCTGCGGGATATTTTACCATAGAGATCTAATAATAAATAATAATATTTGGTTTGAAGAAAGTATCAGCCTGGGAGAGGATAGTCTTTTCGTTTTAAAATGTTTATTGAATGCAGAAAACATTTGGTATTTGGACACCCCTTTATACTTGGTCAGAGAAAACAGAAATAGTGTTTCTAGAAATTGGACTATAAAAAAGTCAAAATCGTTAATTGAGAATGCTAATTATGTTAAGGATTTAGTTCAAAAAAACAGGGCTAATACCCTTGAATCAGGTATAATGAATTCTTTAGTTTTCAGATATATTTCGGGCTCAATAAATCGTGCGATTGAATTTAATTGGATTGCTGGTTATAAACCTATACGGAGTGAGCTTAAAAAGCATAGATTATTACCTATTAGTACTCACACTGTTCCATCAAGTTATCTTGCTATATGTATTTTAAACGTGAGTTATACCTTATTTTACATATTAATAGTAATAAGAAATAGTTTTACAAAAGCTTATGAGTTCTTTCGTTTACGCTAAATTACCTGCAAAGTACATAGTAGGTATCAGGTTACGTGGTTCCGGCCTTGCAAATTGTCTTTTTGTTTATGGACGGGCAATAATGCTTGAACAAGGGATGTCGTTAGAAATGATAACCCCAACATGGGCTAATTTTTCACCAGGGCCTTTCCTCAGGCTGGAAAGAGATAAGCGAACCTACATTGGTTTATTTAGTCCTGACGGTGTCTCTGGTCTGAAGAAGTATATATTGCTTCTTTTTAGTAGAAAGTATGTTGATAAGGGAAGTTTTGAGTTGTCTCTGGCCAAAAGAAAGATTTTGGTTACCGAAGGCCTTCAAACATACTTTAAAGACCTTATCCCTTATTATAAGATGATAAGGGAAAGACTTATTGATAAGGCGAATGTTGATTTGGAAACCAGATTATCTAATGATAATTTTATTGGGGTTCATGTACGGTTGGGCGATTTTAATGAGGAAAGGCGCACACCATTGAGTTGGTATGGAAATATTATTAAAAGACTCTCGAACGACCTGAGCGATGAGTTTAAGTTCGTCATTTTTTCTGATGGAAGTGATCAAGAATTAACAGAATTGCTCCGATTGCCAAATGTAGAGCGAGCGTCAGGGTTTAATGCGTTAGAGGATCTATTTTTACTAAGTTATTCTCGATTAATAATAGGATCAGATTCGACTTTTTCTGGTTGGGCTGCATTTTTGAATCAAACTCCTATAATTATGATGAAGAACCATTTTGGAGACATTTTAGCAAATCCTGAAAATCAAGTTGTTATGGGAGGAAATGATGAGTTTCCGGCGAGTATCACTAATTTATTATTTCGTCTCCGTTCCCTCGATTAAGTGTTCGATAGTGGCTCATTTATTGTTTATAATTTATTGCTTGTAGCCAGTATTTGGCTGTTAGGCTTTAAGAGTAGGGCTTTGATTACAAAGGAATCCTATCAAGTAAAGGGCTTGATAACTAAGGATTATGTCTTTTTATTTTTACTTACTTGTGTCGTGGCGTTGAGATATGATGTTGGCAAGGATTGGCAGGGATATGTTGAGATTTATAATTTCTACGGTAAAAATGATTATAATGTGAATTATGGTACCATAGAAATAGGGTTCAGGTATTTGAATTGGATATTTGGCACTCTAAATCTTGGTCATGAAATTTTGTTCGGCGTTATTGCGTTCATCAGTTGGATGTTGATACTAAGGAGTACTGAATCTCATCTAAAATACTTGTTTATTGTCTTTTTGTTTTTGGATGGCCATTTCTTTTGGTCAATGTCGGGAATTCGCCAGTTTTTAGTAATGTCATTATGGCTATTTTCAATTAAATATATAAGAGATAAACAGTTATTTCTATTTTCAATATGTTTATTATTTGGAGCTTTATTCCATTTAAGTGCGCTATTGTTATTTCCCCTATATTTTATTCGTGATAGTTTAATAGGTAATATACGAATTTGGTACATATTGTATGCCATAACTTTTGTGGCGGGAATTTTGGAAATCGGTCCAGATATTGTTCAAAAAAGTTTGTTTTCTGTTTTAGATAAGCTGCCTTTGTATTCGAAAAGTGTCAACGTCTATTTAGGACAAGAATTCGCTGCAAACACAGTTAAAATAGGTTTTGGTTTTATTTGGCAATCACTTGTGAATATATATATATTCATATATTCTCGAAGAGTAATGCAGGAAAATCCTGATTATAGGTTATATTTTATCCTATTTTTCATAGGCATCTGCCTCTTTAATTTAACATATACGGTTAATATAATAAACAGATTTAGCGGCTATTTATTGATTCTACGTCCGTTATGTTTGGCGTTAATTATAGGTAGCCAGATTAACTATCGACCTATGCGTGCTCAGGCACTAATCGTAATAATGCTCTATTGGATATTCTTTCTTTCATTAATATATAATAGCGCAAGTCAATGTGCACCATACAAAATCTTGATATGACGAATAATACCTGCGCTGTTTTCAATCATCCTGCTCATTATAATGAATCGATATATCGGTTAATGAGAACTCAATTAAGTATAGATTTTTATTTTGGTAAAGATAGGAGCATAAGAGTTAAGGAGATTGATTTGTTACAGGAGAAACTTGATTCGAAAATTCTTAATACTAGTAGAATTGGACCGTTCTATTTCTACAGGGGCATATCTATATCAATATTATCTGAATATGATAATATTTTATTAACGGGTGATCCGTTTTGTATTACCAATTGGTGGATTTTGTTATGGGCAAAAGTCAGCGGCAAAAGAACGTTTCTATGGACACATGGTTTATATGGAAGCGAGGGATATATCAGAGGTAAATTAAAGTATGTATTTTTTGACTTTGCGAGTCATATTTTATTATATGGGGAAATAGCGCAGCGATTATTAGTTAGAAGAGGATTCGCGATAGATAAAATTTCAGTGATTTATAATTCCCTGAATGTGGAAAAGCAACTGGCCATTAGAAAGACACTACGAAAAACGGATATTTATGAGCAATTATTTAAAAATAGCAATGAGGTCCTTATCCATGTAGGAAGAATAAAGAAGGAGAAGAATATTTCGCTATTGATTGAAGCAATGGGTTTGTTACGAAGCGAAGGCGTTAGTCTGAATCTATTGCTTGTTGGTGACGTCATAGATGATAAGGCTTTAAAGTTTTTGATAGATGCACACGACCTGTCCGAAAACATTATTTTCTATGGCCCTAGTTATGATGAGGAGATTATAGCAAATTTTATGTTTAATGCATCTGTTTGTGTATCTCCCGGGAATGTTGGATTGACCGCAATGCACGCTTTGGTTTACGGGTTACCTGTGATAACGCATGGGAATTATCTAAATCAAAAACCGGAATTCGAAGCTGTAATTGAGAATAAAACAGGTTCTTTATTTCGAGAGGGTGATGTTAATTCGTTGAGCGAAGCAATCAAGTTGTGGATCCGGAAAAAAAGAGTAAATGCAGATGAATTAAGTCAAGATTGCCTGAATGTTATACTTGATAAATATTCTCCAAAAGTTCAAATAAATCTTCTAAAAAAACTTTTAAGTTAATGGCTGAGTTAATTCAACTTCCAACCTTTACAGATAATAGAGGTAAATTAACAGTTATTGAAAAATGTCTTCCTTTCGACATCGAAAGAGTTTACTATATCTATGATGTTGATGATTCTATAAGAGGTTGGCACAAGCACAAAAAAACTGTTCAAGCTGCTGTTGCAGTATCTGGCGAATGCACTATTGTAATTAAAACTCTTGATAGCGAAAGGAAATATCAATTGAACCGTCCGGATCAGTGTTTAATCCTTATGCCAGACGATTTTCATTATATGGAAAACTTTTCTCAGCATGCTGTGCTTATGGTGCTTGCATCGGAATTCTTTGATCCAAATGATTATATAACAGAGATATAGTAAATTAAAAACTTGTCAGAAATGAAAATTGAATATGAAAATTTGACAGAGTCAAATAAAGGCTTTAAACAAGAGTTTTTACGAAAATTGGATGCTTTTTTAGATAATGGATATTTTATCTTAGGTAATGAGGTAATTAATTTTGAATTAGCATTTTCAAAATATTGTAAAGCAAAATATTGTATTGGTGTTGCCTCAGGTTTAGATGCGTTAACGCTAGGTTTATCTGTATTAGATTTGCCAAAAGGATCAGAAGTCTTGGTTCCTTCAAATACATATATAGCGACCATATTGGCTATTTTAAATAATGGCCTGGTTCCGGTTTTGGTGGAACCCAATCTAAGTACATACAATATAGATATAACTGAATTGCCGAAAAAGATTACTCGAAAGACAAGCGCTCTAATGATTGTGCATCTTTATGGTAAGTCATGTGACATGGATGCAATAGTCGATTTTTGTGAGTCACATAAACTAAAATTAATTGAAGATTGCGCTCAGGCTCATGGGGCGGATTATAAAGGGCGTAAAGTTGGAACTTTTGGTGATATTGGTGCCTTTAGTTTCTATCCTACTAAAAATCTTGGAGCCCTAGGTGATGCCGGAGCTATCTTAACAAATAATGAGGCCACGATGCTTAAGTTAAAATCATTGAGAAATTATGGTTCTAGTAAGAAATACTATAATGACTATGTAGGATTTAACTCTAGAATTGATGAACTACAAGCTTCATTTCTAAGTTTGAAGCTAAGTCAGTTAGATGAAATGAATAAAAGAAAAAGAAATCTAGCTCGATTTTACTTAAATGAACTAGATCCCAAGTTTACTTTACCCGTTGAACATGATGATTATTATGATGTATATCACATTTTCAACATTAGGCATTCAAGAAGAGATCAATTAAGGGAGTACCTGAAGGAAAATAATGTTACGACAGAGGTACATTATCCAGTACCGCCACATCGTCAAAAAGCCATGGCAAACATAATCACTGGTAATTACCCTATCTCTGATCTAATTCATTCAACAACGTTGAGCTTACCAATTGCACATTGGCACAAACCCGAGGACATTCAGAGGGTGATTTCTCTTTTAAACCGTTTCGATGTATAATTTTTGTACCCTTTTCGATGCGTATTATGTCCACAAAGGACTTGCTATGTATGAGTCTCTAAAGGACTTGAAAGTTGACTTTAAGTTGTACATCCTTGCTATTGATGATTCAACGGCTGATTTGCTCTTAAAACTAGCACTAGACGATCTTATCGTTCTTACAATGGATCAAATTGAAAATGATGCTTTATTAAATGTCAAGGAGGGCAGGAATAAGGCAGAATATATCTGGACATGTGGCCCTTCTTTAACTTATTTTGTATTAACAGAATTCCAACTACCGCACATTACCTATCTTGATGCAGATCTGATGTTTTTCCATTCACCAAAGGAAATATTTGATGAAATTGGCAGTAATAGTATAGGTCTTACTGATCATTACAGACCTGTCAATGATGATTTACACGGCAGATATAATGTGCAATTTGTTTATTTTAAAAACGACAAATTTGGTCTAGAAGCTTTACAGTGGTGGAGGGATTCATGTATAGAGTGGTGTTTTGCGCGAGTAGAGGGAAATCGATATGGAGATCAAAAATACCTAGAAGGTATAGCCGAAAATTTTGAAAATGTTTGGGTTGTACGCAACAGAGGTGCAGGCGTTGCTATGTGGAACGTAGATCAGTATAAGATTTCCGAGTCTAGTAAAATTTCATATGAGAAAGATACCTATAATTTAATATTTTATCATTTCCATGGAGTTCGCTTTAGTTGCAAAAATGAATTACTGACTTTATCAACCGTAACCTATGATTTGTCTGCTGATGTAATGAAGTATATCTATCTACCATATCTAGACAAAATCAGATTGGCATACGTAAATTATTTAAATGTATCAGTAAAATCGGTCGCGTTGAAAGAACGAACTTTTTTCTCCCGATTCTATTCACTTTTAAAGAGACGTTTTCGTGAATTTAGATTTGTTCGCTTCATTTATTATAGAGTATTAAAAGTGAAGTATATTGGTTACGAATCAAAAAAAATACCATAAATATTTAATGCTGTAGTTCGAAAATAAATGTTACAAGTTGTACAAAATTTGAATGACGGAAAGACTTCTCTCGCGGAGGTTCCAATGCCGTCATGTAGTCGTCGTTCCGTTTTAATCCAGACTACGCATACCCTAGTTTCTTTAGGGACCGAGAAGATGTTGGTTGACTTTGGGAAAGGATCTTTTCTTCAGAAGGCAAAACAGCAGCCGGACAAGGTTAAAGAGGTTATTGCTAAGGTTAAAACTGATGGGCTTGTACCAACAATTGCTGCTGTTAAGAACAAACTTGAGCAGCCTATACCACTTGGTTATTGTAACGTTGGGACGGTTATTGAGGTTGGTCGAGACGTCACAGAATTAAAAATAGGTGACCGTGTGGCATCCAATGGACCACATGCTGAATTTGTAAGTGTTCCGAAAAATCTTGTTGCTAAAATTCCGGAAGGGGTAGGTGATGAACAAGCAGCTTTCACTGTAATTGGATCTATTGGTTTGCAAGGGATCCGTTTGGTTAATCCAACTATTGGTGAAACAGTTGTTGTGGTTGGTTTAGGTTTGATTGGTCTTATTACGGCTCAGCTACTGAAAGCTAACGGTTGTAATATAATTGGATTTGATTTCGATCAGAGTAAGGTTGATTTGGCGAACAGCTATGGTATTGATGCTGTCAATCCTGGAAAAGGAGTAAAACAAGTTGAATACGTTTTAGAGAAAACCAATCAGGTTGGTTGTGACGCGGTAATCATAACTGCATCAAATCCTTCAAATGAAATCATCAGTCAAAGTGCTCAAATGTCACGTAAGAGAGGTCGTATAGTTCTTGTCGGTGTGATTGGCCTCGATATTAAACGCTCAGATTTCTACGAGAAAGAGTTGTCATTCCAGGTTTCCTGTTCATATGGTCCAGGTCGTTATGATTCTAGTTACGAAGAAGGTGGTAACGACTATCCATTACCTTACGTTCGTTGGACAGAGAAACGCAACTTTGAGGCTGTATTGAATGCTCTTTCTAATGGGACTTTAGATGTCGATTCACTGATTACGGAAAGAGTTCCATTTGAGAACTATTCCGAGATTTACGATAACATCGGTAAAGGAAATAGCATTGCATCTTTACTAGTCTACGATACCGAGAAGAAGAGTCCGGATCCAAGAAATGTAAAGATCACCGAGAATAAAACTTACACTGCTGGCAAGCCAGTATTAGGAGTAATTGGCGCAGGAAACTTTACAGGGTCAACTATTCTTCCTAAACTAAAAGCAGCTGGAGCTCAAATCAAGAGTATAGCGAGCTCTAAAGGTCTAAGTGGCAGTATACAAGCGAAAAAGCACTCGATAGAAAACAGTACTACGGATCACAATAGAATAATAGTTGATTCTGAGATAAATACAGTCCTTGTCACTACACAACATGGTAGTCACGCAATGTTCGTAAGTGAGGCACTAGAGAGTGGTAAGCATGTATTTGTAGAAAAGCCGCTCTCAACGACTTGGGATGGTCTAGAAAAAGTGGAAAAATCACTTGATAACTCTAAAGGATGGGTGACTGTTGGATTCAATAGACGTTTTGCTCCTTTAGCGCTAGAATTAAAGAAACGACTGTCTCCAGCTCCAATGAATATCATTGCCACTATGAATGCTGGGTTCATTCCACCAGAGGTTTGGGTGCATGATTTGAAAGCTGGCGGAGGAAGAATCATAGGTGAAGCTTGCCACTTTATAGACCTCTGTACTTACTTCACAGGCTCTAAGGTTGTTGAGGTTTGTATGAATGCTATGGGACCAAATGCTCAAGCGAATTCTGATAATGCAAGTATTTTACTTAAGTATGAGAATGGTAGCAATGCTGTAATTAACTACTTCTCGAATGGTTCAAAAACTTATTCAAAGGAAAGAATAGAGGTTCATCAGCAGAACTCAACATTAGTATTGGATAACTGGAGAAGACTATCTGGCTTTGGTGTACGAGGTTTTAGTTCAAAGAAATCTAAACAAGATAAGGGTCACTTCAATCAGTTTAAGCAGTTACTAGAATCTGTGGAGAAAGCCTCAGGACCAACTATTCCTTGGGAAGAGGTTTTGAACACATCAAAGGCGACTCTAGCTGCTGTAGATTCTCTCATTGAAGGTAAATGGATCTCCATCAAATAACGAGACTTTATAATACCCTAAAGTACCTGAAGTTCACTCAGGTGTATCATCAGATTAAACACAGGCTGGTTAAACCAAAAAGAGTAGCTACTCTATGGGATAGAGTTTTTGCTCAAGTTGATTTATTTGATTTTCCAAAGAAGCAAAAGTCGTTATCGATTAGCGAAGGTATGTGGAGCTTTAGCTTTTTGAATCTGGAGCAAGCGTTTTCTCAAGACTCTCTTGACTGGTCTTTCGGAGATTTCGGAGTACTTTGGACATACAATCTTAATTACTTTGATTGGCTCCTTCAGCCAGGTATGTCAAAAGAGCAAGGGTTAGAAACGCTTAGTCAGTTCTATTCAACTCCTGCAGAGAAGAACCCTATTATTTTACATCCATATCCTACTTCACTAAGAATAATTAATACGGCGAAGTTTATTTCAAAATTGAATATCACAGAAGACTGGCTATATCATGAATTGGTAGCAGATCTAAAGTTCCTTAGCGGAAGATTGGAGTACCATCTATTGGCAAACCACTTACTAGAGAATGCCTTTGCACTGTATATGGGTGGTTTGATAACTAATCAGGATGAATTCACTCAAAAGGGGAAAAAGCTTCTTCTTCGCGAACTCAAAGAACAAGTCTTGAATGATGGTATGCATTATGAGCGTAGTCCGATGTATCATCTAATCATTTTGGAGAGGTTATTAGATGCTCTAAATTTTGCAAAAGCTACTGACGATGACTTGAAATCCACTTTAGAGTCATATGCCGTTAGAATGACGGGTCTTGCGATGAATTGGGAAGATTTGGATAGAATTCCTATGATGCAAGACAGTGCTTATGATATTGCCTTAACTGTTCTTGAGGTCCTTAAGTATTCAAAAAGCTTATTAGGTGATGATTATCCTTCAAGGTCAAGTGAATTGAAGGATTCCGGATACCGCCGATTGAATATCGGAAATTTTAGTTTGTTCGCAAATATTGGGTCAATAAGTCCTTCTTATCAGCCAGCACACGCTCATTCTGATGAGTTAAGCTTTGAGCTATTTCATTCCGGGACTCCGATTATTGTGGATACGGGTATATCCACTTACGAGAAGAATGATACTCGTTTCAAAGAACGATCTTCAATTAGTCATAATTGTGTTTCCATTAGTTCCCAAAATATAAGCGATGTATGGGCCGGTTTCCGAGTAGGTAGACGTGCAATAGTAAAATCAAAATTAAGTTCTGATTTTATTCAGGCAACTTGTAAAGCTAATGGAGTACTTATATTTCGGAACTTTAAAGTTGTTTCTGACGGTCTTCTAATAGAGGATAAAATTGAAAGAAATGAGGGTTTAACTGGACAAGGATGTTTACATCTACATCCAGATGTAAATTTAGAGAAGATTGACTCGAATAGATTCAAAGCCTCAGGCTTTACTATTATCGTTTCCACTGATGATAATGAGGTTTCAATAGAAGATTACACTTATTGTAGAGGATACAATAAGAGGCTCCCTTCAAAGAAGCTTGTGTACTCATTAAAAAACCATGCAACAGTTGAATTCAAAAAAGCATAAAACGTTAGTTTGTACATCATTCTACACACCGGAGAAAGGTGCCGCTCCACATAGAGTTACTACTATGTCGGAGAATCTTCTTGGTAGTGTCACCGTAATTACACCTTTGCCGAACTATCCGACAGGTAGGATATTTAAAAATCAGCTGAAGTGGATTTTTAAGAAGGAAAAGGTCAATGATGTTGCCGTAATTAGGTATTGGTGCCTTCCTTCTAATTCCAATTCTTCGATGTTAAGAATGTTGAGCATGATAGTCACCTCAGCTTTCGCATTCTTAACCATGTGTAGACATTTGTTGCTAAACCGAGATTATAATGTAGTAATAGTTCAAACACCTCCGTTAACATCTGCGTTTGCTTACGTTTCTGCAGCCAGGTTGTTTGGATTAAAGGTTGCTTTAAACGTCAGTGATGTATGGCCGTCTACTGCAATTGATTTGGGAGCAATGAAGAAAGGCTCTTTATCATGGAAACTGTTTACATTCTTTGAAAATTACATATATCAGCATTCAATTGCATTCATGGGGCAGAGCCAAGAGACAGTAGACTATCTGAAAGGGAAAAGAGATATTCCCTCACTTCTCTTTAGGAATTTAAGCCCAATCGAAAATGACTCATTTTCTCCTAAGACAGGAAAGATTCGAATTATTTATGCAGGATTATTGGGAGTAGCTCAAGATGTTTTAGCTATTTGTAAAAATGTGAATTTTGAAGCTTTAAATACAGAACTTCATATCTATGGTGATGGCAATCAAAAAAATGAAATTTTAAAACTAGGAAAAAAAGGGGTTGTTTATCACGAGCCAGTTTCAAAGAAAGAAATTCAACTACTCATGGTTAATTATGATTTTAGTTTGATTCCATTGAGGACTTATATTTTTGGTGCGTTTCCCTCTAAAATTACGGCTGCAGTCGCCTCAGCAATACCAGTTTTATTTTTAGGAGAAGGTGAAGGAGCGAAAGTTGTTAGCGAACTGAATATTGGTAAATCTTTGAAGTTTGATGACTTTGAGTCTTTATCTAAATATCTTATTACATATAGAGAAAATCGAGTAGAGGCTGCTCGTAACTTTTACAATAATTTAAGAGGGGCACAGCTGAAGTCATTTGATGTAGCAAAGAACAACCAAAACCTTATAAACTTTTTAAGAAAGCTATGAACCACATTACCATCGTCGCAGGAGCTCGCCCAAACTTCATGAAAGTTGCTCCTATCATTCATGAAATCAAAAAACGAAAAGCAGAAGGAGTTGATATCGATTACTCTTTGGTTCATACCGGTCAGCACTACGATAAAAAGATGTCCGGAGACTTCTTTGAGCAATTGAACATTCCTGAGCCAGATGCTAATTTGAGTGCTGGAGGAGGTACACAGGCAGAGCAGACCGGAGCTATCATGATTCGCTTTGAGGAGCACCTAATGAAGAACCCAACGGATCTTGTTCTTGTGGTAGGAGATGTTACATCAACGATGGCGTGTGCTATCACTGCTCAAAAGCTCCACATTAAAGTGGCTCACGTCGAAGCGGGTATTCGTTCGAACGATTGGTCGATGCCAGAAGAAATTAATCGACTGGTAACGGATGCAATCACGAATTATTTCTTCACGACTTCTGATATAGCTAATGCAAATCTTACAGCATCTGGGCACGGTAATGATCAAATCTTCTTCGTTGGAAACTGTATGATTGATACTCTTTTAGCGAACAAACCAAGATTTATCAAGCCGTCTATTTGGGAAAAGCTTGAACTTAGTGAAAAAGGCTACTTCATGATGACTCTTCACCGTCCAGCAAATGTTGATGAGGGAGCTAAGCTAAAAGAGTTGATGGATGAGATTATTAATAATACTCAGAATATGCCATTGGTCTTCCCTGTTCACCCAAGAACGAAGAAGATGCTCAATGAGCTAGGTATAGAGCACGAAAGACTCTACACGGTAGATCCAATGAGCTATTTGGAGTTTAACTACCTTGTTGAGCGGTCATTTGCTGTTGTAACTGACTCTGGTGGAATCACAGAGGAGACTACCGTGATGGGTGTACCCTGTTTAACCCTTCGCGATAATACAGAGCGTCCAGAAACAATTACGGTGGGAACAAATGAACTTATTGGAACTGATCCTAAAAACATCGCTCCAGCCATGAATACGCTCTTTGCAGGTGAGTGGAAGAAGGGTGGTGTTCCAGAATTATGGGATGGAAAGACAGCAAGTAGAATAGTGACACATTTAATCGAATTATAAATGATACTCTTAGCTCTTAATGAACTAAATCTTGACTACATAAAAGGTTATGTCAGCCAAGGCAAGCTAACCAACTTTGGAAAATTATTGGAATATGGTGTTGTGAATACTACAAGCGAAGATAAATACGAGTTACTCGAGCCATGGATTCAATGGGCAACTGTTCAGACTGGTAGGACTTATGACGAGCATCAAGTATTTCGTCTAGGTGATATGGTTGATAGACCAGACCTAAATCAGATTTTTGAGGATTTAGAAGAATCAGGTCTTTCAGTTGGGGCCATAAGTCCATTCAATGCTGTTAATAGATTATCAAGTCCGAAATTCTTTATCCCCGATCCTTGGACGCAGACCAAGGCTAGTGGAGGTTTTATTATAGAAAAGTTGAGTAGAACGGTTTCAAGATTCGTTAATAGTAACGCTTCTGGAAAGGTTGGCCCCGCAGATGTAATATGGTTGCTTCTAGGCTTTATAGTTTATGTACGTATCAAGAGATGGCCTAAGTTATTTAAGCTTGTATCTCTTCATAAGAAACCAGGGGTGAAGGCAGCTATTCTGGACATGATTCTATTGGAAGTATTTGTTACTCTTCAGAAAAAACACAAACCAGATTATTCTCACCTATTCTTTAATGGAGGAGCTCACGTACAGCATCATTACATGTTTAACTCTTCTCAATACAAAGGAGACTTTAAGAATCCGGAATGGTATTGTCCATCCGACTGGGATCCTATTTTAATGATGCTTGAAACCTATGATACTATCATTGGTGATTTGTTAAAAACAGGAGAAAGAATAATTGGTGTAACAGGATTGCATCAGGTTCCTCACAAAGAACAAACTTTCTACTGGAGACCAGTCGCACACAAAGATTTTCTATTGGAGTGTGGTCTTAAAGAAGAGTTCAATGTAATTCCTAGAATGTCTCGAGACTTCCTAATTAAGGCTTCAAATGAGCAACAAGCATTAGAATTAGAAAACCATCTAAATCATTTCACGGATTCTGTAAGGTCTAAACCAGTATTCAACGTTGATAACCGAGGAACATCATTGTTTGTAGAGGTGATTTACGACGATGATTTAGTCGAAGAAATGAGCTTTGATGGACCCGGTGGTATTTCAATTGAATCCTTAAAATCAAAATTGGCTTTTGTTGCAATAAAGAATGGTAAACATGATGGCCTAGGATATGTTTTTAGTAATAGGCCTCTTGATGTACAAGATGTTATACCATTATCTAATCTCTATGATATTATTAAGAACTTTGCACTTATCGATAAGAATTCATGAAGATTACAGTCATTGGAACTGGATACGTAGGCTTGGTGACCGGCGCCTGTTTGGCGGATGTGGGCATCGAGGTGAGCTGCGTGGATATTGACCAAAAGAAAATAGAGGGCCTAAAGAACGCCATTCTTCCCATCTACGAACCGGGGTTGAAGGACATCGTGCTTCGCAACTTTGAAAAGGGCCGATTGCATTTTACCACCGACCTTTCCGAAGGCATCAAGGGCTCAGCCGCAGCCTTCATCGCTGTGGGAACGCCCCCGGGAGAGGACGGGTCTGCAGACCTTCAATACGTGCTCGCCGTAGCAAAATCTATCGGCCAATGCATGGAAGATTACCTTGTTGTGATCACGAAATCCACGGTTCCTGTGGGCACGGCTGAAAAAGTACGTGGCGCTGTAGCATCGACGTTGGACACTCGAGGCGTTTCTTTCGGCTTCGACGTGGCTTCCAACCCTGAGTTCTTGAAAGAAGGCGCAGCCATTGAAGACTTCATGAAGCCCGACCGCATTGTGGTCGGTGTAGATCGCGAGCAGGCTCAAAAAACATTAGACAAGCTCTACCGTCCGTTCACCTTGAACGGCCACCCAGTGATTTTCATGGACATTCCTTCTGCGGAGATGACCAAATATGCGGCAAACGCCATGTTGGCCACGAAGATTTCCTTCATGAACGACATTGCCAATTTGTGTGAGAAGATGGGCGCAGATGTGAACTGGGTACGTAAGGGCATCGGCTCTGACCCGCGCATCGGCAATAAGTTCATTTACCCAGGTATTGGGTACGGCGGCTCGTGTTTCCCAAAAGATGTCAAGGCCTTGGCCAGCACCGGACGTGAAAACGGCCACACCATGCGCATCTTAGAAGCGGTAGAACAAGTCAATGATGCACAAAAAAGTGTGCTCTACAATAAGATCAACGCCTACTTCGGCGGCAAGCTAGAGGGCAAGACCATTGCATTTTGGGGATTGTCCTTCAAGCCAAACACCGACGACATGCGCGAAGCACCGTCTGTGGTGATCGCGAACCTATTGACCAGCGCCGGTGCACACGTTCGTGCGTACGATCCAGTTGCCATGGAAGAAGCTAAGCACCAGCTCGGGGATAGCATTTCCTACTGCGCTAGTGCTGAAGAGGCAGCACAAGGTGCCGATGCTCTGGCACTGATCACCGAATGGACAGAATTCCGCGTGCCGGACTGGGACAAGGTTGCTGAGGCGATGAACGGTAAGGTCTTGTTCGACGGACGTAACCTCTACCGCAGAGAAACCCTAGCGGAAATAGGGTTTGATTATAAATGTATAGGCATTTAACATATGAAGTCACTTTTCAAAAAAATCATCCCCCCTTTCTTTGTAGATATTTTCAATAAAATAGAAGACTTATTTACAAAAAAGTATCCAGACTGGAAAAGTTACAATTCAAAAAACAGTATTGACTATAACCAGGAAATGTTGGCGAAGTCAGTTTATTTAAAAACTCAAAAATTCAGAAATCAGAACGTGATAAGTGATGTCATTTCTGATAAAAGTCTAAAAGAACCCGTAGAGTTAATGTTCAGTTTTCATGATCATCAAGAAATGAACGTATTAGATTACGGAGGCGCTAGTGGATATGGTTATTACGCTTTGAAAAAATTAGGATACCCAGGGTCTTTAAAGTACAATATAATCGAAACGAGTGAAATGGTAAGGATGAATATTTCGAATAAAAGTGATGAACTATTTTTCTATAGCGATATAGACAGTATGCCGGCATCAGAAAGGTTGGATTTGGTATTAATAAATAGTGTATTACAATATTTACCGGATTACTTTGCTATTTTGGATCAAATTTTTGTGCTAAACCCATCCCGAATTTGTATAAAAAGAACACCATACTTGAAACAAAAAGATTATTGGTCTGTACAAAAATCACGTTTAAGGAATAATGGTTCTGGTAATATGGATGAAGATATTAGTGATCGTCTGATTAAATATCCTGTGCATAGTATGTCATTGGAAAAATTAGTCGATTACTTAAAGAAAAAGGAGCATTACAATTTCCACATTTTTAATGTGGGGAATTGGGTTCTTAACGGAAAGAATCATGGATTGTATGACCTATATATTTATAGGAACGGCTTAGACTGTATGAATTAAATGTCTGTTGGAATTATGAAGAACATCATCATTACCGGCGGTGCCGGATTTATTGGCTCTCACGTCGTTCGCTTGTTTGTAAACAAATACAGCGCGTACCGCATCATCAATGTGGACGTGCTAACCTATGCAGGGAATCTCGAGAATTTGAGCGATATCG
>Ga0206127_1001382_pt1 | contig 26718 bp, 24 predicted proteins | sample Helgoland_Spring_6_FD_148646 | JGI IMG/M metagenome (GOLD analysis project Ga0206127, IMG submission 148646) | Pelagic subsurface seawater microbial communities from Kabeltonne, Helgoland, North Sea - Helgoland_Spring_Bloom_20160419_1 | ecosystem: Environmental > Aquatic > Marine > Epipelagic ...
AACAACAAAATCAATAGGGTCAGACCCTATTGATTGTTATTCTAGGAAAGAACGAGGAAGTTGAACAGCAGTTACATTGTCTAGCATAAGCTGTGAGCGTAGTCATTACAAAAACTAATGACGCACCAAGGTATAAGTTGATGCGTCAACCCGATAAAATTTAACGGTTATCCCAATTTTTATGACTTAAGGCTACAACGCCTTGATCTAACCTTGCAAGCCATTTACTTTTAGCTTTTTCCATAAAAAAGACATACACTTTTCCATCTTCTATATGCCAGACTGTAGGATCGCCAGAAGCGGTAAATCCATCACTTATTGCTTGTGCACAATTGACACCAAATTGCGGCGCATATTTTTCAGGGTCCTTTAAAAAAGTCGTCTTGTTTTCAGCAGTTGAAAAATACCATTCTGCTGTTTGCCAAGTGACTTTATAGTCGGCACTGCCTTTAATGGGACTGCCATCCTTTAAATAAGAAACCGGATCATAGCCTTCTAGTGCTAGCCCATTAGATGTATTTACGGGTTGGTACGCTCCCCATGAAAGCGGCGTGACATGAGTTACAAACATTATCGTTGACACAATAGCAGCCAATAAAATAACGACTGAAAGTAATATTTTCATCATCTTCTCCTGAATGGATAAGCCATTTGATTCTGTATTTTGTTTGCTTATCGATATGGTCCAAAACTGAACACTCTTTAAGCCTTGCTTAGTTTAATTCTTTAGAGTGTGCTTTATTGTTTAACTTAGCCCATATCACTACGATTAATCAAATTAACGATATCAAAATGTCACTTTATCTAAGATACAATCCAGCTTGTTCTGTTATTTTGTCACACCCCAATCGATAGTCCCTTTGCCATTCTGAGTCAAATAGCCATTAGCCTGACTAACAAAAATCAATAAGGTCAGACTCCATTGATCTATGAACACATCAGTACATCCTAGAGCCCAACCTAAACTTGGAGGCGGCGATAGGACATGAAAAATTTCCCGACAAACCAAAATCAATCGAGTCTGATTCTTTTGATTCGTTTTTTAATAATAGCTAATAGCATCTTTATTTAACTTTTGATGTAAACATTTAAGTTGTTAATAATTAATGCTTTGTAACTTTTGGTGAGTTACATGATGTTCAGTATTAGAAAGGTTTTTGAACTAAGGTAGTGAAGGAAAAAGCTGGATAAATTAAATCTGCTTTTGTTGGTTTTTACATGTTAAAGATAACTCTAGTTTAAAGCTGAAGCCATTTTACTAGCTCATTAAATTGCTGCTGTTTACTGATTATGAGGCTACTGCCATCTCGCCATCTACTGAGCTCAACAGGATCAGTGAACTTGCTACTGATGAATTCATGATCACCATCGAAAACACCTTTCATATAGACATTTATATACTTGGTTCTGAAACTAAGAGTAATCCATGTAAAACCTTCGAAATTGGTTCTTATGCTGCTGAATCTGCGACGAGAAGGGTCACCCTGATTATGGGTTAGGCAGATATCGACTCCCGCCTTAGCAAATGGGTAGGTTAATTTCGGGATAACATCATCCCAAGAAACATCCTTAAGTTTTCTTGATTGACCGCTTTTCTTGGCCTTTCGAATCTCATAGGCATCGCTTAGCTCTCTTAGCGGATAACGTTGATCTAAATCGATAAATGTTTGCTCATTCAAGCTATGCAAGGTCAATGCAAAGGCGTTTATGTTTAGTCCGTAGTTAGTTGTTAGCCAGTCTGCCGTTACAATAACTTCTGGATCATATCGCTCGGCGATCAGGATGATCTTCACATCCGTGCTGGGGGCATTTCCTTCTACTAAATCGATGAGCTCTTCACAGTCAGTAGAGCCTTGAGCCTGTATCGTTTTGACAATGGTCTCATTGTCCCATTTGGCAACCATAGCGCCGTAGGAGAGCGCTTGAAGCAGCTGAAGCTTGTGTTTGTCACGTTTTAACTCGATAACGATCAGCGATGAGTCGTCTGCATCGTAAGCAAGTAGGTCAATGCTGTTCTGAGTTGTGTTGTCGGGGGTGACCTCTTGCCCAATGAGGAAGGCTGAAGGGAACCCAATCTCATTTTTAAACAGCTCCCATGAGGCAACAATAGCTGCTTGTAGGTCGTATCGTTCCAGTAAATTACTTTCGCGGAGATTACTTTGGGGGATATGTTCGAATAGACCGGCACTAGTATCGAACTTAAGCATTGCTATGCCTTAATAGGAGTAGGGTGTTGAATAATAGCTGACGTCACTGTCATTCAAATGTAGATAACCATTTTTAAGCTGGGATGAGTGATAAATCTCCTCAGCTGCTGTACGTAAATATCCTAAGTGTTGGGTAGCACTAGTTGGTGCGCCGCAATTCATCGATAGATAGCTTGGCCTTAGCCGACACACGCAAGAGGAAGAGGCTTAACTAGTCACTTTTAAGCAGACATAAAAAAGCCTCCGCTAGGGAGGCTTCCAATTTTGGTGGAGGCGGCCGGGAATTGAACCCGCGTCCGTCAGTCCTGCACTCTTGGTACTACATGCTTAGTTTCGTCTTTTAATTTTACAGTTAGCGACCGACGAGCAGGACGTTTAACCGCGAGCCTGAAAATTGTTTTAGTGACTCCACCTCAGGCAGATTTTGTCACGAGCTTGCTAAGGTGACGCCCGGATCCGATCGCGCAAGCTCAACCGGGCGGACGACTCTACGACTGGTTTTTAAGCAGCTAGAGCGAAGTTGTCGTCGTTTGCGACTATAAATTTGCAGTCTTATTTAACGAGGAGTACTACTTCCTCGGCATGCACCTCCAGATTCGCAACCGGCGTCGAAAGCCAGGTCGCCCCCCTTGATGTACCGCGAGTATAACGCAAAAAATAGGCTAGGTTATGCTGGTACTGGACCTAATTTTTACGTGTTACAGCGGCCAGTTTCATATAAAATCGGCGCTCTTTGATTGATTTCACGCGTTTCCAAGGGTTCGAATGCTTTTTCTCCGCGGTACAGCAGCTACCACGCCATTCAAACTTGAGCAGCAGCTCAGGGTTATCCAACAACAAGTACCGGCTTTGCAGGGTGTGCAAACGTCATGGCTTTATCTGGTAGAACACTGTGGTGTCTTGAGTTCCGATCAGGTCGGGCTAATACGACACATTCTGGGTGTGGAAGCGGCTATTTCCAGCCAAACGGCGTTGCAGGATCAATTTATTGTGAGCCCACGTATGGGCACGATTTCACCTTGGTCGTCAAAGGCGACAGAGATCCTTGAGCACTGCGGTTTAGCTGCCGGTGGTCGAGTTGAGCGCGCAATCCTGGTGACGATAGAAGGCTGGTCAGCGCTGACCGCGGATGATCAGGCCTTAGTACAGGCTGCGATGCATGATCGTATGACGCAAAGTGTCCTACCGCAGCTGGGCTCTTGTATCGAGCTATTCAGCAGCCAACAGCCAGCGCCGGTTAATCGCCTGGCTGATTTAAATACATTGAGTAGTGATATCGGCAGCCTGAATACAGATTTGGGCTTGGCCCTGTCGAGCGATGAGATCGAGTATTTGGTGACTAATTACCAACGCTTAGAGCGCTGCCCGACGGATGTTGAGTTGATGATGTTTGCGCAGGCGAATTCAGAGCACTGCCGACACAAGATTTTTAATGCCGAATGGAAGATTGATGGTGAGGCGCAGGCCAATACTTTATTTGGCATGATTCGCGAGACCTATAAGCATTCACCTGAAAACGTATTGTCCGCCTATAAAGATAATGCAGCGGTGATGACTGGTTATTCTGCGGCACGTTTCTATCCGCAGTCGGCAGATTGTAGCTACCGTTATTTTGAAGAAGATATTCATATCTTGATGAAGGTCGAGACACACAACCATCCGACGGCGATTGCACCGTTTGCCGGTGCCGCTACCGGCTCTGGTGGAGAGATCCGTGATGAAGGCGCTACCGGCAGAGGCTCCTTACCGAAGGCGGGGCTCTGTGGTTTCTCGGTATCTAATCTACGTCTACCCGAGTTGCCTGAGCCTTGGGAGCACGATTACGGCAAGCCAGATCGTATGGTGTCGGCCTTAGACATCATGATCGAAGGGCCTATTGGTGCCGCTGCCTTTAATAATGAATTTGGTAGGCCAAACCTACTGGGCTATTTCCGTTGCTACGAACAGACCTTAAACGGTGTCGTGCGGGGTTATCACAAGCCGATCATGATCGCTGGCGGGCTAGGTAATATCCGTGGTGAAGATGTCGAGAAGCAGGTTATCCCTGAAGGTACGCCGATCATCGTTCTAGGTGGTCCAGCGATGTTGATTGGTCTTGGTGGTGGTGCGGCTTCTTCAGTCGATGCTGGTAGCAGCGCCGAGCAATTGGATTTTGCCTCAGTGCAACGTGATAACCCAGAGATGGAACGACGCTGTCAGGAAGTGATTAACCGTTGCTGGCAGATGCAAGACGAGAACCCGATCGTGTCGATTCATGATGTCGGTGCCGGCGGTGTCTCTAATGCCTTGCCTGAGATTCTGCATGACTGTGGCAGGGGTGGTGTTATTGAGCTGCGCGAGTTGCCAAATGCCGAGCCGGGCATGTCGCCACTCGAGATTTGGTGTAACGAGGCGCAAGAACGCTATGTGTTAGCGATTAACATCGATCAATTAGACGAATTTGAGCGTATCTGCCAGCGTGAGCGCTGTCTTTATGCGGTGGTTGGGCATGCCACTGAGGAACAGCATCTGCGGGTGCATGACCGTCACTTTGATAATGACCCGATTCAAATGCCGATGGAGGTGTTACTCGGTAAGCCACCTAAGGTGAAGCGTGATACGCAACGTCTGCCGCTAGCAGCGGTGACAGCGGATTACAGCGGTATTGATATTGCCGATGCCATTGATCGCGTGCTGGGGCAGGCTACTGTGGCCTCGAAGAAGTTTTTAATCACGATTGGTGACCGTTCGGTGACTGGTCACGTGGTGCGCGATCAAATGGTTGGGCCTTGGCAGGTGCCGGTGGCCGATGTTGCGGTTACAACCAACAGTTTTAGCGGTTATAGCGGTGAAGCTATGGCGATTGGTGAACGCACCCCGATAGCACTCTATTCGGGGCCAAAATCGGCGCAAATGGCGATTGCCGAGGCCTTAACCAACTTATTGGCGGCCCCTTGGGAGCACACGCGCCAGGTCAAGCTATCGGCTAACTGGATGGCGGCGGCCAATTACGAGGGTGAGGACGCTATTTTGTACGATACCGTAGAGGCGACCAGTGAGCTGTGTCAGGCCCTTGATATCGCGATTCCGGTGGGTAAGGACTCACTTTCGATGCAAACAGGCTGGCAGCAAGATGGCGAGTCCAAACTGGTGGTTTCACCGGTTTCACTGGTGGTCACGGCGTTTGTCCCAGTGGCCGACGTGCGCCAGACTTGGACGCCTGAAATTAAGCATATTGATGAGCCTAGTTGCCTGTTATTGGTCGACTTGGGTGCCGGTCAAAACCGTCTGGGCGCCTCGGTGTTGGCTCAGGTCTATGAGTTTGCCGATAGTCGGGTGCCGGCCTTAGACTCGGTTGATCTATTAAAGTCTTTAGTATTATTTATTAATAAGTTAAGAGAGGAAGATAATGTTCTTTCTTATCATGATAGGAGCGATGGTGGGCTCTTTGCTTGCCTTGCTGAGATGGCTTTTGCCGGTCGCTGTGGTCTCGATATCGAGCTGGCCGCTGACCTAGAGCAGGCCTTGCCGGCGCTGTTCGCAGAAGAGCTGGGTTGTGTCATGCAAGTGGCTGAAAGCGACCTAGATGCGGTCTTGAGTTTGGCGAAATCAGTCGGTTTGGCTGAACAGGTTAGTGTCGTTGCACGGGTACGTGATGATCAAGCGATTCATTGCAGTGTAGCGGGTGAATTATTGTTCAGTAGTCAGCGTGCTGCCTTAGAACAACGCTGGTCTGATGTCAGTCATCAGATACAAAGACAGCGTGATAACTCCGAATGTGCCGATTCTGAGTTCGATTTGATCGAGGAAGAGGGTGTGCACGGCCTATTGGCCGATTTGAGCTTTAATCCAGATGAGGATGTTGCCGCACCGTTCATTGCCACCGGTGTACGTCCAAAGATAGCGATCCTGCGTGAGCAGGGGGTGAATGGACAGGTCGAGATGGCCGCTGCTTTTGATCGTGCAGGCTTCCAAGCGGTGGACGTTCATATGTCTGATTTGCTCGAAAATAGGGCCCAATTGAAGGACTTTCAGATGCTCGCGGCCTGTGGTGGCTTCTCCTATGGAGATGTCTTGGGCGCTGGATCTGGATGGGCTAGTAATATATTATATAACAGTAAGTTACTGGATCAATTTAAAGCATTTTTTGAAGATGAAAATGTGCTTGGTTTGGGCGTTTGTAACGGCTGTCAGATGATGTCTCAGCTACGAGAGCTGATTCCGGGCAGTGCCGCTTGGCCGCACTTTGTGCGCAACACCTCTGAGCAGTTTGAGGCGCGATTGCTGAATGTGAAAGTAGAGCAAAGCCCGTCTTTATTATTGCAGGGTATGGCGGGTTCTCAGTTACCGATAGTGGTCGCCCATGGCGAAGGCCGCATGCACTTTGAGAGTGATGAGCAACAAATACAAGCTCAGGCGCTTATTGGTCTGCGTTATTGTGATGAGAGTGGCACGGCTAGTGAGCGTTATCCGCTGAATCCGAACGGTTCGGCCAATGGGGCTACCGCGATTACCAATGATGATGGCCGCTTTAGCATCATGATGCCGCACCCAGAACGCCTATTTAGGAGCGTGCAACACTCTTGGGCTGATCCTAGTTGGAATGAAGATGGGCCTTGGTTGCGTATCTTCCGTAATGCACGGACATTGTTTTAGTCCTTAGATGGTATCCTTCTGAAACTCTATTAACTGAGCTATGACCAACGTTCCATGCTTATAAAAATCCCCCCTAGACATGCTTTAAGAGAGTCGGAGGTGACCGATTACTCGGTTTACCTTCAGCGCCGTGAATTCATTAAAAAATCGCTCGCCATGGGTGGCGGTATCGGTTTGGCGGCGACTGGCCTACCAGCCTTCGCTAAGCTCGATTTATCTGGCTACCGGGTGGCAGAAGACAATCCGTTGATGGCCGAGCTGACGAAAGAAAAGTCGATCACCTCGTATAATAATTTTTACGAGTTAGGTACCGATAAGAAAGACCCGAAAAAGAATGCGGCCATGTTAAAGACAGATCCTTGGTCGGTGAGTATCGAAGGGGAGTGTGAGAAGCCTGGCGTTATTGCCTTGGAAGATTTGATCAGGCCGCAAGATTTAGAAGAACGTATTTATCGTCTGCGCTGTGTCGAGGCATGGTCGATGGTGGTTCCTTGGATGGGGGTCGAGTTAGGACCTTTGTTACAACGCTTCCAACCCACCTCTAAAGCGAAGTATGTCGAATTCACAACACTACATGATCCGGCTAATCTGCCCGGTCAGCGTTTCCCTGTGTTGGATTGGCCTTATGTTGAAGGCCTGCGGATAGATGAAGCAATGAATCCGTTGAGCATGTTAGTAGTAGGGCTTTACGGTAAACAGTTGCCAAATCAAAACGGTGCGCCGTTACGTTTAGTCGTGCCATGGAAATATGGCTTTAAGAGTATTAAGTCTATCGTCAAGATTCGCTTCACAGAGACACAGCCGGATACCAGCTGGAATCTTTCAGCATCAAAAGAATATGGGTTCTATTCGAATGTGAATCCAGAGGTTGATCACCCGCGTTGGAGTCAAGCGCGTGAGCGTCGTATAGGTGAGCTGCGTAAGCGTAAGACATTGCCTTTTAATGGCTATGCCGATCAGGTCGCTGCGCTGTATTCCGGTATGGATTTAAAGCGCAATTTCTAGACCAGTCTAGGTCATTAACCGTCTATCTTTTTGTATTTCACGCGTCTTGGTTGAGCGGCGTCTTCACCTAGGCGCTGTTTACGGTCGGCCTCGTATTCAGTGAAGTTACCTTCAAACCAGGTGACAACAGAATCGCCTTCAAATGCCAGTATATGTGTAGCGATACGATCTAAGAACCAGCGATCGTGAGAGACGACGATGGCACAACCCGGGAAGTTCAAGAGTGCTTCTTCCAAGGCACGTAATGTCTCTACGTCTAGGTCGTTGGTCGGTTCATCGAGTAATAACACGTTGCCGCCACTAGCCAGTAGTTTGGCCAGTTGTAAGCGATTGCGTTCACCACCGGAAAGGTCTTTGACGCGTTTTTGTTGATCGCCACCTTTGAAGTTAAAGCGTCCACAATAACTACGGGACTGCACGGTATGGTTACCGATCTGCATAATGTCTTGGCCATTTGAGATCTCTTCCCAAACAGTACGATCACCTTGCAGGTCATCTCGTAGCTGATCGACGTAAGACAGTTTAACCGTCTCACCTAAACGCAGTGTGCCGCTATCCGGTGTCTCCCGATTGACTAACATCTTGAGTAAGGTCGATTTACCCGCACCGTTACCACCAATAACACCTGCAATGGCACCCTTGGGTAGGGTGAAGCTGACATTATCAAACAACATGCGCTCGCCAAAAGCCTTGCTTAGGTCTTCGGCCTCAATCACCACATCACCAAGTCGATCACCGGTAGGGATGAAGATCTCATTAGTCTCTGCGCGTTCTTGGTATTCCTGTGAATTGATTTCATCAAAGCGTTTTAAGCGCGCCTTGGATTTTGCCTGGCGACCTTTAGGGTTGCTGCGCACCCAGTCTAATTCTGCCGCCATGGTCTTTTGTCGCGCACTTTCTTGGCGTTGTTCCTGCTCTAGGCGTGCTTGCTTTTGCTCTAGCCAGCTAGAGTAGTTGCCTTCCCATGGGATGCCATGACCGCGGTCTAGTTCTAAAATCCAACCTGCGACATTGTCCAGGAAGTAACGATCGTGGGTTACCGCAACAACGGTACCGGCAAAATCTTGTAGGAAGCGTTCTAACCAAGCGACTGAATCAGCATCTAAGTGGTTGGTTGGCTCATCCAAGATCAACATGTCTGGGTTGGAGAGGAGTAGTTTGCAGAGCGCGACTCGGCGGCGTTCACCACCTGAGAGCACAGAGACATCGGCATCCCAAGGGGGTAGGCGCAAGGCATCGGCGGCTACTTCTAGTTTGCGATCTAGATTCCAGCCATCGGCAGCTTCAATTTGATCTTGCAGCTTGGCCTGTTGGCCTAAGGCGGCAGTCATCTCGTCGTCGCTCATCGGCTCGGCGAATTTCATGCTGATAGCGTTGAATTCATCTAAGGCCTGTTTTAGGGGGCCTATGCCGAGCTCAACGTTGCCACGCACATCTAATGTCATATCCAGCTGCGGTTCTTGTGGCAAATAACCAATATTAAGGTTGGCCTGCGGTCTTGCCTCGCCATGGAAATCGGTATCGACACCGGCCATAATGCGCAAAAGGGTCGATTTACCCGCGCCGTTATAGCCTAAAACACCAATTTTGGCGCCTGGAAAGAAGTTCAGGGAGATATCTTTTAAGATCTCTTTCTTCGGCGGCACGACTTTGCCGACACCGCTCATTGAGAATACATATTGGGCCATATTAGGGACTTTAGTGGTTGCACAAACTCCGGGCATAGTTCCAGACTTCTAAGCCCCTGTCCAGATACTGTTGCAGAGCCAAATAAACAAAAATGCTTGTATAGGATTTGGTGGCTCTCAGAAGGGATAATAGGGTATACTTCTGCCACTAAATTTTGTCAGAATAAACCTTTTGGAGAATTACTATGTTTTCTGCCGATATGAATATCGCCGAATTTGATAAAGAGCTAGCAGATGCGATGAGCAGCGAAGTGATTCGCCAAGAAGAGCACATCGAGCTGATTGCCTCAGAGAACTATGCCAGTCCACGTGTAATGGAAGCGCAGGGTTCAGTACTTACTAACAAATACGCAGAAGGTTACCCTTCAAAGCGTTACTACGGTGGTTGTGAGCATGTTGATAAAGTAGAGCAGCTTGCGATTGATCGTCTAAAAGAGCTTTACGGCGCAGACTATGCAAACGTGCAGCCGCATTCTGGCTCACAGGCAAACGGTGCTGTTTTCTTTGCACTGCTACAGCCGCATGACACCATTATGGGTCTTTCACTAGCACAGGGTGGTCATCTAACTCACGGTTGCCCAGTGAACTTCTCTGGTCGTTTTTACAATGCAATCCAATACGGTCTAACGCCAACAGGCGAGATTGACTACGATCAAGTTGAAGCTTTGGCGAAAGAGCACAAGCCTAAGATGTTGATTGCTGGTTTCTCTGCTTATTCTAAAGTTTGGGATTGGGCTAGATTCCGCGAGATCGCAGATATGGTTGGTGCTTACTTATTAGTTGATATGGCACACGTATCTGGTTTGATTGCAGCAGACATGTACCCGAATCCAGTATCAGTAGCTGACGTTGTTACTTCAACTACGCATAAGACACTTCGTGGTCCTCGCGGCGGCATCATCATCGCGCGTAAAAACGACGAGATCACTAAGAAGATCAACTCTATGGTTTTCCCTGGTATGCAGGGTGGTCCATTGATGCACGTTATTGCAGCTAAGGCAGTCGCTTTCAAAGAAGCGTTACAACCTGAGTTCAAGGAATATCAAAAGCAAGTCGTTGCTAACGCACGAGCGATGGTGAAGCAGTTCCAAGCACGTGATTACGACATCGTATCTGGTGGCACTGATAACCACTTGTTCTTAGTTGATCTAATCAAAAAAGGTATTACCGGTAAGGCAGCAGACGCAGCCCTAGGTAACGCTAACATCACTGTTAACAAAAATACCGTGCCTAACGATCCACAATCACCATTCGTGACCAGTGGTATTCGTCTTGGTGCTCCAGCGATCACTACTCGTGGCTTTAAAGAAGCAGAGTGTGTTGAGTTGGTTAACTGGATGTGTGATGTGATGAACGATGTTGAAAACATTGAAGTTCAAGATCGCGTGAAGAAGGCTGTTGTTGAGCTTTGCTCTCGCTTCCCTGTATATGAAGCTTCAAGAAGCAATAGCTAATACAGCTTTGCGAAATGTAGCGCGGCCACAGGGGGAACCCTTGGCCGCGTTTTTGTTTCTGAAATCTGTTTTTAACGACAAATAGGTAAAGCGTATGCGATGTCCATTTTGTGGTGCCACTGATACACGAGTAGTCGACTCACGTCTGGCAGCTGATGGTAGCCAAGTGCGTAGACGTCGCGAGTGTGTTGATTGTAAGGCGCGCTATACCACGCACGAGACTGCTGAATTAGATTTACCACGTATTGTTAAGCGTGATGGTCGCCGCGAGAACTTTGATGTTGAGAAGTTACGCACCGGGTTATTACATGCGATTGAAAAACGCCCCGTGTCTATGGATACAGTAGACGAGACGGTCGACCATATTCGTCACTTAGCGCTAGGTTATGGTGATCGTGAGATCCCAGCCAGCCAAATGGGCGAGTGGGTGATGGATGAGCTCAAGGTAATCGACCAAGTTGCCTATGTGCGTTTTGCTTCGGTCTATCGATCGTTTACAGACGTGCAAGAGTTTAGAGATATTATTGATCACGTAGAAAAAGATCTGACACCTGAAATGCGTAAAAGTCAGCTTAAATTGATCAAGGATTCATAGGATTTACTATGATTAGCCCGCAGGACCAAGCCTTAATGGCGCAGGCGCTGCGTCTTGCAGAACAAGGTCGTTACAGCACTAGTCCTAACCCAATGGTGGGTTGCATCATTGCCAGCAATGATGGGCGGGTGTTGTCTCAGGGTTATCATCAAGTCGCCGGACAGGCGCATGCTGAAATTAATGCACTGAATAATGCGACGGCCGATGTTCGTGCCGCGACAGCCTATGTCACATTAGAACCCTGTGCACATAGCGGCCGCACGGGTCCCTGTACGCAAGCCTTAATCGATGCCGGTATCGCTCGCGTAGTGATTGCAATGCAAGACCCTAATCCTCTAGTGGCTGGCCGCGGTATTGAGCAATTGCGTGGTGCAGGGATTACGGTTGAGCTGATGTCTAATGCGATAGCGGCTGAGCAACTGAACCGAGGCTTTATTAAGCGTATGAGCCATGGTCTGCCATGGTTAACGATAAAGACTGCGGCCAGTCTGGATGGTGGCACCGCATTGCATAACGGCGAATCGAAATGGATTACATCAGAGGCCGCTCGGCTAGATGTGCAATATTTGCGCGCTAAGCAAGATGTCTTGATGACTGGTATCGGTACGGTGTTAGCGGATGATCCTAATCTAAATGTGCGCCTCACTAGCGAGCAGTTAAAGACTGATGGCCCTCTGCCGCAACCGTTACGTGTGGTGCTTGATAGTGAATTACGCACGCCAGCAACTGCTAAAGTGTTAGACGAGCAGGGGGCTTATCTTATTTATACCGCTAAAGATGAAACCGCCTATGCGGATTTTCAACCGGGGCGAGTGATACAGGCAGCAGTAGATGATTCTGGTTTATCGATTGAATGGATACTGCATGACTTGGCCGCTCGTGAGATTAACTCGGTTATGCTAGAAGCCGGGCCGAAATTAGTAGCCTCAGCTATCGCCAGTGGCCTTGCCGATGAGTTAGTGCTGTATCTTGCACCGACCTTATTGGGTCAGGGTACTCGTGGTATTAGCACCTTAGGTCCATTGGATACTCTGGCACAAAGACAAGATCTTACGATCACCGATTCACGCAGTGTGGGTAAGGATTTACGCATTACTGCTTTATTGAATAACACCTAATTATGTCTACGATTGTTGCAGTTATTAAGAATGGGAAAGGTTGTATTGCAGCCGATACACTGACTACCTTTGGCGATATTCGTCAAAGCCATCGTTATGATGCCAGCAGTGACAAGATTCTTGAGCATGCCGGCAGCTACATGGGCATAGTTGGTAGTGCAGCACATCACCTCGTGATACAGAGTGTGTTTGCGCAAGAGGCTAAAAACATTCAGCTGGATTCACGACAAGCGATCTACCATAGCTTTTTGAATCTGCATCCGATCCTTAAGCAAAATTATTTCTTAAATCCAAAAGATGAAGACGATGATGCCTACGAGTCATCACGTATCGATGCCTTGTTTTTGAATAAGACTGGTATCTATGGTCTGTATGCGCTGCGAGAAGTCTTCCAGTACCGTAGCTTCTGGGCTATTGGTGCCGGTGCAGAGATCGCCTTAGGTGCTATGTATGCAATGTATGATCGTAGTGATGATGCCGAAGAGATTGCCAGTGTCGCTATTGAGGCCAGTGCTGAATTACATACCAGTAGTGCCTTGCCTATCCAAAAATTCACTATGGATGTCGAGGTTTAAAGCTCTATGTTTACCGGGATAATACAAGCTCAGGGGCAGTGCCAAGCGATAGAAAAAACAGAGGGTGGCAGTGTCTTTAGTATTGCGACGCCTGATGGCTTTTTGGATCAGTCGATTGTTGGTGACAGTATCTGTGTACTCGGTACCTGTTTGACCGCTACCAGCATCACTGCCAATTCATTTACCGCTGATGCCTCGCTGGAGACCTTAGCCTGCACCACGCTTGGCGATAGAGTGGTCGGTGATGCCTTGAATCTAGAGCGGGCGCTAACACCAACAACGGCACTGGGTGGGCATATGGTCTCAGGCCATGTCGATGGTGTGGCAACAGTGACTGAGCTACGTGAAGAAGGCGATGCCTGGTTTTTGCAATGTCAGGTGCCTACTGAATTGGCACGCTATATAGCACGCAAAGGCTCGATCTGTATCGATGGTGTAAGCCTCACGGTGAATGCAGTCGATGCTATACTGTTCAGTGTTGCGATCATCCCGCACACCTACAAAAATACAACGATTCATAGCTACCGCGTTGGCGCACGAGTCAACATAGAAGTGGACGTTATCGCACGCTATGTTGAGCGATTGAATACGTTTTCAGATAGCTAATCACCGACGATCCAAAAGTAGTGACTATGAAATTTAATTCAACAGAAGAAATTATTGCTGATATCGCTGCCGGCAAGATGGTGATTATTATTGATGACGAGGATCGTGAAAACGAAGGCGATCTACTGATGGCGGCCTCTATGGTTAAGCCGGAAGATATTAATTTTATGGCGACGCACGGCCGTGGCCTGATTTGCCTGACCTTAACGCGCGAGCGTTGCCAGCAGCTGAATCTATCGTTGATGGTGGATGCAGTAGGCGATAATTACAAAACCAACTTCACCGTATCGATTGAAGCGGCTGAGGGTGTTACCACGGGTATTTCTGCCTATGACCGGGCACATACGGTGCGTACCGCAGTGGCACCTAACGCAAAGCCTGCAGATATCGAACAGCCAGGACATATCTTTCCATTGATGGCCAAGCCAGGTGGCGTTTTGACGCGGGCAGGGCATACCGAAGCGGGTTGTGATTTTGCACGCTTAGCTGAGTTAGAACCGGCCTCTGTCATCGTAGAGATCATGAATGAAGATGGCACCATGGCACGCCGTCCAGATCTGGAAAAGTTTGCTAAAGAGTTTGACCTTAAGATTGGAACGATCGAAGACTTGATCAGCTACCGAATGCAGCACGAACCAACGGTACGCCGTATTTCAGTGCAACCATTTAGTACAGATTATGGTGATTTCAAGCTCCACACCTACCAAGATGCAGTGCTTAAACAGGTGCATTTTGCCTTGGTTAAAGGCGATATCACTGCGGATAAGGCAGTCCTAACGCGAGTACATCTTGAAAACACTATCATCGATAGTCTGCTCGGTAAGAGTGAGGCCTTTGGCTGGCCTTTGCGTGATGCGATCCAGCGGATTGCAGCGGAAGAGGCGGGTGTGGTTGTGTTACTGCGTATTGGCAACGACCCAGACAACTTGATCAAGCAATTAGAGCGCTTAAGTAAAGAAGAACAGAATGTTGACCAGGCAGGGCAACATGCGAATATGCCAGTAGATCGCCGTACTTTAGGCATAGGCGGTCAAATTTTATTTGATGTGGGCGTACATAAAATGCGTCTGTTGAGTGCAAAACAAGTATTTCACGGACTGGGTGGTTTCGGTCTGGAGATCGTTGAATATGTCAGTGGGAAGTAATTAAGATGAAAACAGGTCCAATTCAGACTGGTGATATCAGTGCAGGAGATGCCCGCTTTGCTATAGTTGCTGCACGCTTTAATCATGAGATTGTTAATAATATGCTGACTGCAGCCGAGGCAAGCTTGCTTGAGCATGGCGTGGCGCAGGCAGATGTCGATATTCTTTATGTGCCTGGTGCCTTTGAATTGCCACTGATCGCCAGTGAATTGGCGAATAGCGGAGGCTATCAAGCGATCATTACTTTGGGTTGTGTTATTCGTGGTGATACACCACATTTCGATTTCGTCTGTGGTGAGAGTGCGAGAGGTATTATGCAGGTTGGTTTAGACACCGGCGTACCAGTGATCTTTGGTGTATTAACAACTGACACGCTAGAGCAGGCACAACTACGCTCGCAGGTGGGCGGTGAAAACAAAGGGGTAGACGCGGCTTTATGCGCGCTTGAAATGAACAATGTACTTAATCAAATTCGAGAAGACTAGTGGCTAATCCAGAAGAACGTAGTGCTAATTATGCGCGTCAAAGTTCTCGCCGCTTGGCGCTGCAAGCACTGTATCAATGTCAGTTCACGCAGAATTCGGTAACAGAACTAGTCGAGCAATATAAGACCGATGAATACTGGAAGAAGGCCGATCAAGATTACTTCGCTGAGATGATTAAGGTCTGTCTTGCCAGTGAAGAAAAGTTTGATGAAATTATTGATGGCGCTAGCGATTATAAAGTTGCGCAGATCGATCCTATTGAATTAGCTAGCCTGCGCATTGCGGTGTATGAATACTGTCACAGCCTATTTATTCCTGAAAACGTGATTATCGCTGAGGCGATTCGTCTGTGTAAGCGTTTCGGTGCGGATGAAGGTTATAAGTTTGTTAATGCGATTTTAGATAACATCTGCAAGACACAGAATCGTCTGACTATTTTGCAGTAATCCATTTCATTGGAAAGCCATAGCCCTTGCCATCATGACTGAAGCCGAGATTATTCAACGCTTTTTCCAAGTCCCAGCGCAAGGCATCAGTGACCCTGATCTCTTGTTAGGTATCGGTGACGATGCCGCATTAATCCAAATTCCAGAAGGGCAGCAACTCGTTGTCAGTAGTGACAGTATGGTGATCGCTCGCCACTTTGTTGCTGAAACACCGGGCTATGACTTGGCTTATAAGTTGGTGACGGTTAATGTCAGTGATATGGCTGCAATGGCAGCGACACCACGTTGGATGACCTTGAATCTGAGTCTCGATAGTGTCGATGAGGCCTGGTTAAAGGCCTTCTCAGAAGGTCTATTTGCCGCCGCTAAGCACTACGCGGTGACACTGGTTGGTGGTGATGTGGTGCGTTCAGGCGAACTCAATCTCGGCCTACAAATAATGGGTACGGTAGCTGCTGGAAAATCTCTACAGCGCAGTACGGCTCAGATCGATGATGATATTTACGTTACCGGTTCCTTAGGGTTGGCGGCTAGTGCCGTTGCCTGCCTAAAGCAACACGGCAATGATCATGAAAAACTGACTGCGGCCCAATCACTTGCGTTATACCGACCCAATATTAATTTAGATTTTGCTCGAGGCTTGGTCGGTTTAAGCCATGCCGCGATGGATTTATCTGATGGTCTATTGCTAGATCTACAACGGCTATGTGCTGCCAGTCAGGTCGGGGCTGTTGTTCAACTAGAACAGTTGCCGTTGGCCGACTCAGTAGATGAACTGATGGCACTGACCGGTGGTGAAGATTATGGCCTGCTGTTTACTGCGTCACCCGCTGCTGCAAAAGAGTTAGCAACATTGGCCGCTGAGCAGGCTTGCGTTATCCATTGTATTGGCAGTATTACAAAAGATCGTGAATTAAACTTAGTGCGAGATGGGCTAAGGCAAGCGATACCAATTAGTTTAGGTTTTGATCATTTTAAGTAGAGCAGGATAAGGATTATTACTATGGCAAAAGCGACAAACCCAAGCATCAAAGAATGCCTGACTAACCCGATACATGGTTTAGCCTTTGGGTTTGGTAGTGGTCTAGCACCATTTGCTCCCGGTACCTTTGGTACCTTGGTAGCTATACCGATCTACCTACTGCTACAGCCCTTATCGCTGTCAGTCTATTTGGCTGTATTGCTGGTGTTGATCTTGCTCTCAGTCTATATCTGTGGCGAGTCAGCAAGGCAGCTAAACACACATGACCATAGCGGTATCGTGTTGGATGAGATCTGTGGTTATTTAGTGACTATGATCTTAGTGCCTGCTGGTTGGCTTTGGATTGTCCTAGGATTTTTACTATTCCGTTTATTTGATATTTGGAAGCCTTGGCCGATCGGTTTAATAGACCGCAAAGTACAGGGTGGTTTAGGCATTGTTGTCGATGATGTAGTCGCGGGTGTTTTTGCCGCTATCTGTCTACAGCTTGTCATTCTATTTATAGCGCCTGCGTTGGTGTGAGCGTTGGCGTTGACACTGTCTTTGCAGCTAGGCTGTAATGGCGTCTATTCGATCAAGCGGCGATTAAAAGTCGTTTAAAATAATCGTATTTATATAAGAGAGAGTTTTGATGCAAGTAAGAACACGTTTTGCCCCTAGCCCAACCGGTTACCTACATATCGGTGGTGCCCGTACCGCATTGTTTTCCTGGTTGTTTGCGCGTGCTAATGGTGGCAGTTTTGTCTTACGTATTGAAGACACCGATAAAGAGCGTTCTACACAGGCCTCGGTCGATGCAATTTTGCATGGTATGGAATGGTTAGGTCTGGATTACGACGAAGGCCCTTTCTACCAAACACAACGTTTTGATCGTTACAACGAAGTGATTCAAAAGCTGCTGGATGAAGGTAAAGCCTATCGCTGTTACTGCAGTAAGGAAGAGCTGGAGGCGATGCGTGAACAACAGATTGCTAACAAGCAGCGACCACAATATGATCGCCGCTATCGTGACTTCAGTGGTGAGCCACCAGCAGATGTGGCGCCAGTGATCCGCTTTAAGAACCCATTAGACGGGGTGGTTGTGATCGAAGATCAGGTATTGGGTCAGATTACTATCTCGAATCAAGAATTAGACGATCTCATTATTGCGCGCTCTGATGGCACGCCGACTTACAACTTGACCGTTGTCGTCGACGATATGGATATGCAGATCACCCATGTTATTCGTGGTGATGACCATATTAATAATACGCCGAGACAGATTAACTTGATCGAGGCACTGGGTGGTACGCCGCCGATCTATGCGCATGCACCGATGATCTTGGGTGACGATGGTAAGCGTATGTCTAAGCGCCATGGTGCGGTCAGTGTTTCGGCCTATGCCGAAGAGGGCATATTGCGTGATGCGATGTTGAATTACCTAGTCCGTCTAGGATGGTCGCATGGCGATCAAGAGGTCTTTAGTACAGCAGAGATGCTTGAGCTTTTTAAGCTCACGGGAATCAATAAATCGGCCTCCACCTTTGATGTCGATAAGCTGCATTGGTTGAATCAACAATATTTAAAAGAGGCTGTGGCTGAGGAGTTGGCCGATGAGCTGGCTAAGCGCCTACCAGAGGCCCTGCAAGCGGCACCGCGTGAGATGTTACTGCAGGTGGTTGAGCTACAGCGTGATCGAGTTAAAACCCTGTCAGAGATGGCTGAGACCAGCGTCTTATTCTTTCAAGACCCAACCGAATATGACCCTAAGCCAGCAAAGAAATTCTTAAATAAAGCCAGTCTTCCGATCTTAAATGACTTAATCGAGCGTTTAGCGCAGTTGAATGATTGGCAGCCAGAGGCGATTCAAAGTTGTATCGCTGACTATGCCGATGAGAAGGGTCTGAAATTCGGTAAAGTCGGGCCACCGGTGCGCATTGCGGTTTGTGGTAATGGTAATTCGCCGGGCTTAGATCAAACCTTGGCTACAATTGGGCAAGAAGCCGTGGTTAGGCGATTGCAGGCAGCGACCAGTTACATTGAAAACTTGGTTGAGCCGGCATCCTAATGCGGGCATAATACGCCACCACCGTACAAACGGGGCTATAGCTCAGCTGGGAGAGCGCTTGCGTGGCACGCAAGAGGTCGGCGGTTCGATCCCGCCTAGCTCCACCAAATTTCCTATTTTTCCTTGGGCAGTTTTCCTTAATCATCCGCCGCTATTGTGCGCGATCATTTTAAGTAATTCTTTGGTTATTCTAATTCTACTAAGCCCGCGGTAGACACTATTATATTGAGACACGCTATGACCTTTGATGATTTAGGCCTTTCTCCCGCCATTCTGACAGCAGTGACTGAAAAGGGGTATGACACACCATCCCCGATTCAAGAAAAAGCAATTCCTGCTGTGCTTTCGGGTAGAGATGTTATGGCTGCGGCTCAAACCGGTACCGGTAAAACCGCTGGTTTCACTTTGCCACTACTAGAGATTCTCTCTAAGTCGGGTAAAAAAGTTCAGTCTAATCAAGTGCGGGCCTTGGTGTTAACACCAACGCGTGAGTTAGCTGCACAGGTTGCTGAGAGTGTCAGTGACTACAGCAAAAATTTACCGATTCGGTCTAGTGTTGTTTTTGGTGGTGTAAAGATCAACCCACAAATGCAGCGACTACGCCAAGGTGTTGATGTACTCGTTGCAACTCCAGGACGACTACTCGATCTATATAATCAGAACGCAGTAAAATTCGATAACCTGGAAGTGTTAATCCTAGATGAAGCCGATCGAATGCTGGATATGGGCTTTATCCATGATATTAAAAAGATTTTGCGTGTGCTGCCTAAGCAGCGACAGAACCTATTGTTTTCAGCAACCTTCTCTGACGACATTCGTAAGCTAGCTAAAGGGCTGGTGAGTGATCCTATCGAAGTATCAGTGAGTTCACCGAACACGACTGTTGAAACTGTTGATCACTGGATTTGCCCAGTCGATAAAAAACAAAAAGCAGAATTATTGTGCCATCTAATCACTCACAATGAATGGAAGCAGGTATTGGTGTTTAGTCGTACTAAACATGGTGCTAATAAGCTCACTAAAAAACTAGAAGCAGCTGGTATTACGGCTACTGCTATCCATGGTAATAAAAGCCAGTCAGCTAGAACTAAGGCCTTGGCAGGTTTTAAGGATGGCCAAGTGAGAGCTTTAGTGGCAACTGATATTGCTGCCCGTGGTTTGGATATTAGTCAGCTACCTCATGTTGTGAATTTCGATCTACCGGATGTGCCAGAAGATTATGTGCATCGTATTGGTCGTACTGGCCGTGCGGGTTCTTCTGGTGAAGCGATCTCGTTAGTCTGTGCAGATGAAATCAAACAGTTATCGGATATTGAGAGATTGATCGGCGAATTATTGCCTAGAAAATTGATCGATGGTTTCGAGCCGGATCATGATGTCCCTGAATCACGATTAAGACAGCAAAAGCCTAAGAAACCAAAACGTACTAATTCAGGGGCTCGTCAAGGTAGTTCACGTTCTAGAGAACAAAGGTCTAGTGGTAATAGGGCGTCTGCGAATAAGCCGAGTGGTAATAGCACTAGGAAATCTAGTGGTACTACCTCAGCTGGTGATAAGCCTTGGGGTAATCGTAGTCGTTCTGGTAATCGATAATTGTTTCCGCTATTAGGGTTAGTCGTACGGGTTTGAAGAGTGGGTTACAACTTTATTTGGTAATTGAGAGTTTGGTGAGTCGAGCGGTATTTGCATGAACGGTACATGCATCATCTGCCCAAACGTGTATAGTTTTTCCTGATAAAAAAGCGCCTAAAGCTCCAGATATAAAGAACACATCCTTGAGATTTTTGTGAAATCCTACGCGATTTCGAATTTTGCAGTTACAATTTGTGTTTTTATCTAGGACAAGAAAGATATGCCCATCATCCCACTGAAACATCTGGGTTATTTTCCCTGTGTATTACTTGGCGTTAGCCGCAATTCTTAATTAAGATGCATTTTCCAGTTGGAATATGTGACATTCGTGGACTCATCTCTCTATGTATAAGCTCATTATTGCCTTTTTAGGCTATTACCTATTTGGCTTCTTTGGCGCGCTACTTGGGTTTTTTATCGGTAGTAGCATTGATCGTGCTAGAAATTACGGTATTGGTGGTATTAATCCGTTAGGGAATGCCCAGCGTCAGGCTGTTTTTTTAGAGGCGGTCTTTGTATTAATGGGCAAGTTGGCCAAGGCCGACGGACATATCTCAAAAGATGAAATCAATCATGTAGAAGACTTCATTGGCAAGATGGGGATGACGTCTGAGCATAGGCAATTAGCGATTCAGCAGTTCAAGCAGGGAAGTGCTGCGAATGATGCTGAGATTGATGCTGTTTTAGCCGGCTTCCTCGCCAGTTGTGGTCAGACCTTACACCTGAAACAAGCGTTATTAATGTACTTAATCGTCATGGCGCTGGCGGATAACAGTCTAGATTTAGCTGAAGAGGCATTTTTAGAGAAGGTTGCGCTGCGTCTGGGTTATCAGCAGGCAGAGTTTAAGCAACTGTTAGAGATGGTGTTAAACCAAAGTCGTTTCTCGCAAGGACGTCCTCGTTCTGAATCGAGTCTGGTCGAGGCCTATAAAGCCCTGGGTGTCGCTAAAGACAGTACCGACCAAGAACTAAAGCGCGCTTATCGCAAGCTTATGAGCCAACATCATCCAGACAAACTGATGGGGCAGGGCTTACCAGAAGATATGATTAAGGTAGCTACTGAGCGGGCGAAAGAGATTAAATTGGCCTATGACCTGGTCAAAGAGAGTCGTGGCTTTAAATAGTGGCATTTAGTCTGCATCCACAACTGGTCGCTGATTGCCATATCTTGGGGCGTTATCAGCACTGTCATGTTTTACTTCAACGTAATGCCGCCGTGCCATGGTTTATTATTGTGCCTGAGACGGAAGAGACCGAATTTTTACTGTTAGATACGGCTTTGCAAATGGAAGTGCTTTCTCTAGCGAGCCAGTTACGGCACTTTATGTCTAAGCAGTTAGCTGTTGAGAAAACGAATATGGCGACTATTGGTAATATCGTGCCACAACTTCATATGCACGTAATTGGTCGCAGTGAGCAGGATGCTTGCTGGCCGTTGCCGGTTTGGGGACATTTAAATGAGCAGGAAGGGTATGCCGATGACAGCTTGGCTCGTTTTACTCAAATACTCTGTAATGAGTACGGCTTGATGCAGTGATTATTCAGTAAACCTACGTCAACAGCGGCTTATCTTCCCGGATAAATAAATGCGAGGATAATAAAGGCGTAAAATGGCACGGCCCCAGCTAGGGCGGCTATGACGCATGAGCGGATGAGTTTCTTGTATTCTAGATCATTCATGGCTTAGTCCTTTAAGATTTACTATATTCTAATTCATTTTAGATAAAATTAAAATAAGTGCTCGAATATGACAGATAAAACACTATCGTTTCGCAAACAGTTATTCGTTCAATTGGAAGGCGTAGCAAAGGCCTTCTCCAATAAATTCCGCTTAGAAATCATTGATTATCTAGGTCAGAGTGACCGCAGTGTTGAACAAATAGCCCAATTAATTGGTACCTCCATCTCAAACACCAGCCAACACCTGAGTGTTTTAAAGGCCGTTGGCTTAGTGGAGACGCGAACAGATGGACATTATGTGGTCTATTCTCTGACGGGTATTGAGGTCTTGTCGATCTATAGTGCAATGGAGTCTCTAGCTGAAAAGCGCTCGCATGAAGTGCAGCAGCTGGTCGATAGCTTTCTCTTATCAAAGGACTCACTGAGTCCAGTGTCATTAGATGAGCTTGAGCAGATGCGTCAAACAGAGGATGTCATACTGATCGATGTACGGCCTGAAGATGAGTTTGCCAGTGGTCATATCACCGGTTCCTTCAATATGCCGTTGGATGCGCTGAGAGAACAGTTGGCGCAATTACCAAAAGATAAAATTATCGTAGCTTATTGCCGTGGACCTCTCTGTATCCTCGCTTTCGAGGCGATTGAATTGATGCGGGCAGGTGGGCTTAAGACGCGTAGGCTTGAAAGTGGTTTTCCACAGTGGTTGATTCGCAGAAATGATCAGCTAGAACAGGGACTGTAAGAGATAAAAAAAGGGGGCATTTAGTTATTATAATTAACCCCCTGATAAATTTCCTTTTTGGCTATGATAAAATCGCGCCACTTAAGGATTCTTTGACAGGATGTCATGTTCAAATTACGCGTTATTACTACTACGTTTATTCTCGTTTTTTCCGTAAACCTCGTTCTAGCGGTGGATATGGATGAAGCGATCGATTTAGGCAATAAGCTTAAACTTGCCTCCAATACCACTAAAGACCAAGCCATAGCCGATGCCAAGGTCTATGCCGGTAATAAAGCTGCTGGGGCATCTAAGTCTCTGTTAGAGCATTATTTCCCAACGGTTGAGGCTAGCCTCAATTTTGGTGATCCTGATGATACTGTCGGTGGCTTATTACTGGTAGCCCCACTGTCTAATCAAGACGATGTGAAGAACACCGTGTTCACCCAAGTCAGTGCCTATCACTTTGATCGTCGTACCACTGTGAACTTAGGTATTGGTTACCGCCGTTTAGAATTAGATAACACCTTACTATGGGGTGTGAATGCTTTTTACGATCATGAATTTCCATACGACCATGGGCGTACCAGTGTTGGTTTCGAAATGCGTACCTCGATGGCTGAGTTTCATGCTAATCGTTATTGGGCACAAACTGGCTGGCGTGATGGACGTAATAACCAAGAAGAGCGAGCGCTTGATGGTTATGACCTTGAGTTCGGTCTACCGCTACCTTACATGAATTGGGCGAAAGCCTATGCCCGTCTTTTCCGTTGGGATAGCGAGATTGATAACATCGATGATACCAAGGGTAACGACTTCTCTTTACGCGCCGATGTACCAATCATTCCAGGCCTGGCTTTAGAAGTAGGGCATCGTCATTACTCCTCTTCTGAGAGTGATGAGAACTTCTTGAAGATTACATACAACATCTTTGGTGGTGCAAAAAATGCAGCATCAATGCCATTGTTTACTAGCACGGCTTATGCCAATACCAGCATGGTTGATAAGCGATTCGAGAAGGTTCGTCGTGAAAACATTATCTATAAGCAAAAGAAAGCAGGTGGCTCAGTCATCGTGAGGGGTTTCTAATATGAGTATTAAATTTAAGTCTGTTGTTTTTGTATCGACCCTGTTGATGTTGTTCATGTCTAGCGCAAGTGCTGCAGGAACCTGTCAGCGTAATAGTGATGGCGCTGTTATTACCGATGCCGATGCTAATACAGGTGATCCAATTGAGCTGTTAAGTGCGGCTGGTGAGGGTATGACTGATTCATGTGGAGCCATTCCAGATGAATACCATGTGACTTTCTATAAGCTAGGTATTTGCACTGATGATCCATCAGGTAATGATTTGTCGACTTGTCAGTTCATGTTGAACAGCAATGCTGTTAATGGTGTGCCACATACAATTTCATATCCGACAGAATCAGCCTTGGCTACTGGCGATTTTGAAATTGCCGCAGGTACTTACGGATATATGGTCGCTATTCTATCGAATAAGTTAGGTATTAAGCACACTGAAGTTTTCTCAGAAGCGCTTAGAGGTTCGAGCAGTTCTCAGGGGACTAGCTGCTGGACAAATGGCATGCAGACCTCACTTAGTGGAGTGTCTTATACGCATAATGTTCATGGCGTAATTGACCTTGAAAATGTTAACAATCCAGCCTTGACATGCGGTACCGCTGCTAATGCTGCTCCGGTTGTTTCTTATGAAGTGATTGATGATTTTAGTAACCAGGAAGACTGTAGTGCTTTTGGTGCGGATGCCTCTTCTATAAACTTACCTAACGGCGTTGGATCAGGCAAGTTGTTACAAAGTGATGGTGCGACTGTTGCCACCAGCTGTAATAATGCAAGTCGTATACTCTGGACTATTAATTTGACAACAGATTTGGTTGTGACGGAATCAACTGATTTCACCTTGAGCTTTAAACTCACCGATGCGGTCAGTGTTGATGCTGCAAGTTCTGCTTCTGTGGGCTACGCTACCAAAATGGGTGCGGATCCATTTCAGGCTATTTTGACCACACGTTAAGATGTAGTTATTGGCTTTTTTAAAAGCCAGTAGTTCAGATAAAAACGCCCACTTATAGTGGGCGTTTTTGTATCTGCGGGTTTTTATTCTTCGATGACTATTCAGCCTATAATATATGTAGTCTATTCTCTAACGGGTATTGAGATCTTGTCGATCTATAGTGCAATGGAGTCTCTAGCTGAAAAGCGCTCGCATGAAGTGCAGCAGCTGGTCGATAGCTTTCTCTTATCAAAGGACTCACTGAGTCCAGTGTCATTAGATGAGCTTGAGCAGATGCGTCAAACAGAGGATGTCATACTGATCGATGTACGGCCTGAAGATGAGTTTGCCAGTGGTCATATCACCGGTTCCTTCAATATGCCGTTGGATGCGCTGAGAGAACAGTTGGCGCAATTACCAAAAGATAAAATTATCGTAGCTTATTGCCGTGGACCTCTCTGTATCCTCGCTTTCGAGGCGATTGAATTGATGCGGGCAGGTGGGCTTAAGACGCGTAGGCTTGAAAGTGGTTTTCCACAGTGGTTGATTCGCAGAAATGATCAGCTAGAACAGGGACTGTAAGAGATAAAAAAAGGGGGCATTTAGTTATTATAATTAACCCCCTGATAAATTTCCTTTTTGGCTATGATAAAATCGCGCCACTTAAGGATTCTTTGACAGGATGTCATGTTCAAATTACGCGTTATTACTACTACGTTTATTCTCGTTTTTTCCGTAAACCTCGTTCTAGCGGTGGATATGGATGAAGCGATCGATTTAGGCAATAAGCTTAAACTTGCCTCCAATACCACTAAAGACCAAGCCATAGCCGATGCCAAGGTCTATGCCGGTAATAAAGCTGCTGGGGCATCTAAGTCTCTGTTAGAGCATTATTTCCCAACGGTTGAGGCTAGCCTCAATTTTGGTGATCCTGATGATACTGTCGGTGGCTTATTACTGGTAGCCCCACTGTCTAATCAAGACGATGTGAAGAACACCGTGTTCACCCAAGTCAGTGCCTATCACTTTGATCGTCGTACCACTGTGAACTTAGGTATTGGTTACCGCCGTTTAGAATTAGATAACACCTTACTATGGGGTGTGAATGCTTTTTACGATCATGAATTTCCATACGACCATGGGCGTACCAGTGTTGGTTTCGAAATGCGTACCTCGATGGCTGAGTTTCATGCTAATCGTTATTGGGCACAAACTGGCTGGCGTGATGGACGTAATAACCAAGAAGAGCGAGCGCTTGATGGTTATGACCTTGAGTTCGGTCTACCGCTACCTTACATGAATTGGGCGAAAGCCTATGCCCGTCTTTTCCGTTGGGATAGCGAGATTGATAACATCGATGATACCAAGGGTAACGACTTCTCTTTACGCGCCGATGTACCAATCATTCCAGGCCTGGCTTTAGAAGTAGGGCATCGTCATTACTCCTCTTCTGAGAGTGATGAGAACTTCTTGAAGATTACATACAACATCTTTGGTGGTGCAAAAAATGCAGCATCAATGCCATTGTTTACTAGCACGGCTTATGCCAATACCAGCATGGTTGATAAGCGATTCGAGAAGGTTCGTCGTGAAAACATTATCTATAAGCAAAAGAAAGCAGGTGGCTCAGTCATCGTGAGGGGTTTCTAATATGAGTATTAAATTTAAGTCTGTTGTTTTTGT
>Ga0206127_1001385_pt1 | contig 26712 bp, 28 predicted proteins | sample Helgoland_Spring_6_FD_148646 | JGI IMG/M metagenome (GOLD analysis project Ga0206127, IMG submission 148646) | Pelagic subsurface seawater microbial communities from Kabeltonne, Helgoland, North Sea - Helgoland_Spring_Bloom_20160419_1 | ecosystem: Environmental > Aquatic > Marine > Epipelagic ...
TGGGATGATATCCACCTCAGAGCCGTCTTCCCTGAGAAACGCTTTGCCGTCTTTTAGATCGACTTGCTCGGGATAGTAATAAATAGGACGTCCATTCTGCCCATCGCATTTATAAATCGCGTGCGTCACCATGCCTTGCGTGAACAAAGCATCGAACGGTTCAATCGCTTTTGCAGGCAAGTTCTCTGTGATCTTCATCGCGCGGGCGAAGAAGCGGGAATAGAGCAGGTGCAAAATCGCATGCTCGATCCCGCCGATATACTGATCGACGTTCATCCAATACTCCGCATCTGCCATATCGACAGGCGTTTCTACATTGGGTGAAGTGAAACGCGCGAAATACCAAGAGCTGTCAACGAAGGTATCCATCGTATCCGTCTCGCGCTGCGCAGGGCTACCGCATTTCGGGCAAGAACAATTACGCCAAGTAGGGTGACGATCTAGCGGATTGCCGGGCGTGTCGAAGGTTACGTCGTAAGGCAGCTCAATCGGCAAGTTCTCTTTTTTTTCGGGAACCACACCGCAATCAGAGCAGTGTACGACAGGGATCGGGCAACCCCAGTAGCGTTGACGGGACAGGCCCCAATCACGCAGGCGGTATTTGGTGACGCCTTGGCCGATGCCGTTCTCTTCGCAGAATGTGATGGCGGCGTTGATCGCTTCATTGCCAGTCTGCCACTGCTCACCGGCGAACCCGCCGTTGTAGAAAACCTTTTCTGTCTTCGCAGGAACGTAGGCTTCTTCTAACTTGGGCGAAGCGTTCTCGGATGGCAAATATGTCGACGTGATTGGCAGGGCGTATTTCGCAGCGAATTCAAAGTCGCGCTCGTCATGTGCAGGGCAACCAAAAATCGCGCCTGTGCCGTAGTCCATCATGATGAAGTTGGCAATATAAACGGGCAGCTCCCAAGCCGTATCAAACGGATGACGTACTCGCAGGCCTGTGTCATAGCCTTTCTTCTCGGCTGTTTCGATCTCTTCGGCAGTCGTACCGCCTTTGCGGCAATCCTCATTGAACGCCAATATCTCTGCGTTGTCTTTTTCAAGCTGTTTGGCGAGCGGATGATCTGGTGAAATGCCAACGAAAGACGCACCGTTCAGCGTGTCGGGGCGTGTCGTGTAAACCTCGATGCGGTCATGGCCGTCAGGTGCATCGATCGTAGAAAAAGCAAACTGCAAACCACGCGATTTGCCGATCCAGTTTTCCTGCATTAGCTTCACTTTGGCCGGCCAATTGTCCAAACCGTCCAAAGCGGCAAGCAATTCTTCAGAGTGATCTGAGATCTTGAAGAACCATTGCGTGAGTTCGCGACGCTCGACCAAAGCACCAGAGCGCCAGCCGCGTCCTGCTTCAACCTGCTCATTCGCAAGCACGGTCATGTCCACAGGATCCCAGTTCACCACGGCGTTTTTGCGATAGACTAACCCTTCGTCCAGGAAATCGAGAAACAGCGCTTGTTGCTGGCCGTAGTAATCGACATCACAGGTCGCGAATTCGCGAGACCAGTCAATCGACAGGCCCAGCGGTTTCATCTGTTCGCGCATATCGGCGATGTTGCTGTAGGTCCAATCCTTTGGGTGCCCACCAATCGCCATCGCAGCATTCTCTGCAGGCATACCGAATGCGTCCCAACCCATTGGATGCAAGACATTATGGCCCGTGCTCATTTTATAGCGCGCGATTACGTCGCCCATGGTGTAGTTGCGCACGTGGCCCATGTGGATGCGGCCTGACGGGTAGGGAAACATCTCCAAAACGTAGTATTTTGGCTTACTCTCATCACGTTCAGCTTTGAAGGTTTTGGCGGTATTCCACGCCTCTTGCCATTTCGCTTCTGTGGTGGTGGCGTCATAGCGTTGCATGAGCGTGATCCTTTTTGCGCGTGTTTGCGCCTTAAAAACTGTTTCAAACCTGATATGCGATGGTCTTTAAGGCGTCCAGAGCCAAGACCCTCCAGAATTCGCCGTTGGCGTTCCACATTGCCGTTTCTATAGTAGCCAAAACAAAAAAGCAGGCCGTTTCACATTCAAATCCTTATTATCCATTAGAAATTCCCCGGTTAGTACAAACATTTGGCACCCGCTTTGGTTGAGCAAGGGCATCAGGTGTTTTCTCTTACACCGGAACTGGAGAAACTTACGGTCTGGTAGGGCGTGACTCTGTTGCCGTATTGGATCAAGCGGTCACCATCGAAAGATGTGCATCCTTGGATGTTGGATTTGGAAACAAAAGTTATTCGCGCAGATGCCTGTCATCGCCAAGCTTTGGCTCTGAAAGGCAGGGGGTTAGAGCCGGATGTGACCCTTGGTCATCACGGCTGGGGCGAATCTATGTTTTTGAAGGACGTGTGGCCAAATGGCAAATGTGGCTCTATTGTAAGCCTTATCATCTGGACTCAGGTATTTCGGTGAACTTCTTTCCAGAGCTTTCAACGCCTGATTGGGTGATAATGCGCTTCGCTTGCGGTTGCGTAATCTGAACAACACACAGCATTTTGATATTGGTGATGCGGGGATAAGCCCGACGCAGTTTCAAGCAGCGACATTTCCAGAGCCGTTTCACGACAAAATTAGCGTGATTCATGATGGCATTGATACGGATACGGTAAAGCCCAAGGCAGATGCGGTCTTGAAAATCTCGGACGATCTGCGTGTGACGCGGGATGATGAGGTCATAACCTTCATCAATCGCAGTCTTGAACCTTATCGCGGTTATCACGTCTTTGTGCGCGCTTTGCCGAAATTGTTGAAAGCACGGCCAAATGCGCAGTTTGCTTGGTGGGAATGAGGTTAGCTACGGATCACGTCCGCCAAGTGGGAAAACTTGGAAGCAGATCTACACAAATGAAATGCGCGAATAGATGTCTGACGAAGATTGGGCGCGCGTGCATTTCATGGGGCGTGTTCTTGGTGATGGTGCAGGTCAGCCGATTGCTCATATATCTTACCTAACCGTTCGTTCTAAGCTGGTCTCTTTTGGAAACGATGAGCACAGAATCATCGATCCTCGCGTCTGATAGAGCCCCAGTTTTGGAAGCAATCAAGCATGATGAGACCGGCTGGCTTACTGATTTCTTTGATGCAGATGCTTTGGTTTAGAAAGCGAATGCGCTCTTAGAAAGGAGACGCGCGCGCGACTTGGGAAAGCAGCACGGGCGTTTGTTTTTAAATCTATGATCTAAAGACCCAATGCCTGCCTAAGCATCTTGAATGGGTGTCCGATTTGGCGAAGTCTTGATTAAAGACGTCCGTCCGCAATGCGCAACTGACGTGCGCGTGCGAGGATCGCGTTCTCGACTGCGCGGGCTGTGCCAACGCTGACCGGACCGCTCCGTGTTTGCATGGCAACGTTTAAAGATCGTGCTTCAAGTGCTGGGTCATTTACTAAGATTGTTGCGCGATATACACGTCCACCACCGGGTGGACGGCCATAGCCTGTAGTAATGACGCCGGAGAAGGGATCGATAGATTCGACGGGCAAGAAGCTTAAAACTTCAAGCGACGCATTCCATAGGTATTTGTTAACCTTAACACTTGTGTTAGCGTCAGGTCGCCGCAGAACGTCCCAAACAGAACTGACGTTTTCAGCCCCGTCACCGTCATTGCTGTTTGCAACAGCCGATGAGGCTCCCGATTTAAGTGCTCCACCACATCCAGCAAGCAAAAGACATGCTGTTGCGATGAAAAGGAATTGAGCGGAGCGAATGTGTGTCATTTTCCTGCCTGCGTCTTAGTTCTCTTTGTCCTAAACCCGTCGATAAGACGGGGCAAGTGTTTTCGCGCAAACAATACTGCCACGGCGTTCGCAAATTTTGCCACCAATCACAGGCTCATTGTTGGTGGGGTGCACTGTGGCAAAGCTGCACCATTTCACAGAGCTTTCTCTCTCTACGTTTTGGGGCACTTGCATAGTAACCCCGAAAAGCGCGAAACAAGCCATGGACCTAACGCGGATTCCCCGGAGTTAGGCACGAAAATAGAAACCCCGAGGGAAACACAATGAAAAATGTTCTTTTCGCAACGACAGCTTTGATCGCGACTGCTGGCTTCGCATCCGCTGACGTAAAAGTAGGCGGCTTTGGCTATCTAGGCGTAATTTCTTCCGCAGCAACAGATACTGCAGCGGCAGACACATCCGTCACGCACGCGACACGTTTGACGTTTGCTGGTTCTGTTGAAACAGATTCCGGTATTTCGTTCACAGCGTCTTCGCGCATCACGATCTCCGATAACGCCGACAACGGTCAGCTTGGTCACAACAAGATCACTATGACTGCTGACAGCTTGACGCTTGCAGTTGGTGCAACTCACGGCGCAATGCGTAATACAGCTCGTGTTGCAGCCTTCCACGGCTTCAACAACGGTAGCATGTACTATGCAGGCGGCGGCAATGGCGTGGACAATGGCGACGGCGATTTCGCTCAGAACGACGGCGGAAACAACATCTACGTAGCCTATACTGCTGGCGATCTTAAAGTTGCAGCATCTTCTGATGTAGATGGCAACAAGCAAGAGGTGGGCGTAAGCTACTCAATGAACGGCCTTACGGTTGGTGCGGCTGCAGACAACGATAACAACTTCATGTTGGCTGCTAAGTACGCGGGCACAGGCTTCAACTTTGGTATCGGTACAAACCAAGATGCCGATATCGTTTTGACAGCTAACTATGACATCGCAGAAGGCACAAGCCTTGGCATGGCTTTGGACATGGCTTCCGGCGGTGACGTGAATTCCATGGGTGTGCAGGTTGCTCACGATCTCGGTGGCGCGTCACTCTACGGTGCTGTTGGCCAAAACCAAGGCAACTCCATTGCTCAGTTGGGTGTAATGTTCAGCTTCTAATTTAGAAGTTAAATAATGCCTAAGAAGGGCGGGTCTCTCGGGACCCGTCCTTTTCTTTTTGTGCAATGCATAATACCTCAGTCTCGAAACTGGAGGGTATCCAAATGTCACTGCAAGACATTCAAGACAAATTTGCCAAAGCTGAAAACGCGGCAGGGCGAACGGCGGGGTGCGCGCAACTTATCGCGGTGTCCAAAGTTCAGCCCAATGAACGTGTTCATGCAGTTTTGAAACAAGGTCATCGTTTGTTTGGCGAAAACCGTGTGCAAGAAGCCGCTGGCAAATGGCCCGCGTTTAAAGAAGAGTTCAGCGATGTTTTCGTACATCTGATCGGACCTTTGCAAACTAACAAGGCCCGCCAAGCGATGGAATTGTTTGATGCAATTCACACAGTCGATCGCGCGAAGCTTGCCAAGACCATAGCGCGTTTGGCGCAGGAATTGGGCCGTTGTCCAGAGCTTTTTGTGCAAGTGAATACTGGCGAAGAGGAGCAAAAGGCAGGCGTTTCTCCGCAGGAAGCTGATGGTTTTATCGAAGAATGCCGCTCACTTGATTTGCCTGTTCAAGGTTTGATGTGCATCCCACCTGCGGATGAGGAGCCGTCATTGCATTTTGCGCTGCTTGCGAAGATTGCAGCGCGTAATGGGCTTTCTGCACTTTCTATGGGCATGAGCGGTGACTTTGAGCGTGCGATTGCGCTGGGTGCGACGCATGTTCGTGTTGGATCAGCTATCTTTGGTGATCGCGCTTACGAGCTTTGAGGGCTGTCCGATGAGTGCCTCATCGGATCTAGGTGAGGGGCTAGCAGCTTGCGCTCCCTAGGATATTTATGGAAATAGGAAGATCTGCATTACCGTACGATGAGGCGTGTATTTTGTGTGATTTTCGATGCGATGTCGTGCAGGTGATCACGTCGAAATGCGATGCAACCTTCGGTCGGATATCCCGGCCTGCGCCATTGGTGGATGAAGATTGCCGAGCCTTTATGCGGGGTCGCGTCGGGCCAGTTCCAATCGGTTAGAATCACTAGATCATAGAGTGGATCAGCACGTCTTAACGCCTCGTGGCTGTGAGGATAGGGCGCGCGAACATGGTGATTGTAAGCCGCATCTGTTGCTTCGTCGGACCAAAGATCGCGCGGACCAATTGGCTGTGCCATCGGCACCGGCTGTTTAAGTCGATCTGGGCGATGCAGCATCCCTACAATGCGGTGGATACCCCGCGGCGTCGCGCCGTCACCTTCGCGTTTGTCCGTCACAATACCGCCCTTGCCATGTGTGCAGGGATAGAGGCGACCCGCAAAGCGGACGCCTTTTGGCGTGAGCACAAGATCATTGGGGGTCACAAAAGATGCCCCGATTTGGTGGCCTTGGTGCGCAGATAGTCAGCATTGAAACGGTTCTCACCGACTTTCAGGGCAACACGTTCACTGACCGTGATGCCTGTTTTTTTCATCATCTCAACCTTTGTGGGATTGTTTGTTAGAAGGCGGACTTGCGCAACGCCTAGTTTGCTCAACAGTGCAGCGCCGATCCGAAAATCGCGTTCATCATCTTCAAAACCAAGACGATGATTGGCTTCGACCGTGTCAAACCCCTGATCTTGCAAAGAGTAGGCGCGCATCTTGTTGGCAAGGCCGATGCCGCGTCCCTCTTGGTTAAGGTACAAAAGAATGCCCGCCCCTTCGGCCCCCATCTGAGCGAGAGCGGCACGAAGCTGCGGCCCGCAATCGCATTTGAGTGACCCCATGAGATCACCTGTGAAACATGCGGAGTGCAGTCTGGTGAGCACTGGCTGATTGCGATTGGGCGTGCCCACAATGATCGCGTAATGCTCCTCCCCGCCATTATCGGGGCGAAACACGTGGAGTTGACCTTTGTCGGACACTTCCATCGGCAATTGCGCATGAACGATATCATGGTAATGCGCTGAAACGCCGAGCAAAGGTTCAACCTGCACAGTAAACAGCGTTGTAAGGTCATGTTTCGTTGCAAAGTCACTTGGGTTGTCGAGATCAGTGATCAAGACAGAGGGCAATAAGCGCGCGTCTTTCGCCAAGCGCAAAGCAATGCGATGCGCGCCTGCTTTGCCGTCTCGTGCGGAGCACAACGGCCCCTTCATCGGAGTGCGCAAGTCGTCAGTAGGGTCTGCGAGCGCTATAATCCAGCGCAGATCAGCATCTTCTGGAACATGAATGCGCGCGAGATCGCCATCATAGGCACGCGCCTTTAGGGTTTCTGCGCGACGTGCTGTGATGCTCAAAACTGTTTTACCTGGCAATGCGCGGGCATCCGCAGCGCGTTCTGGAGTGAGCGTTTCTGCCGCTTGAACCAAGATCCCAACAGGGCCATCGATGATCACTATCGGCACGCCCATACGTAAATCACCGCGCGCGCGGGCGATTTGTTCGGATGGATCTGGTGCTAAACTCATGTTTTGCTCACCGCTCTTTGAAACACTTTGCTACAGAAAGCCCCTGATTGCCGAGGAATATGAAACAAATCAAGGTTGAATAACACATGGACGTGAGGGAGTGCCACAAAACTTGTTGAATTCCCCGTGCAGACGCATGTCTATGTCATCAGTAGACAGGAGATGATCCGATGGTACAGTTCAAAAATATACTTCTGGTCGATGATGACGATGATCTACGCGACGCGCTCTCTGAGCAATTGGTGATGACCGAAGACTTTGAAGTCTTTGAGGCTGATTCAGGTGCAACCGCGATGGAGCGCGTCAAAGACTCGCTCTACGATTTGATCATTCTTGATGTGGGCCTGCCCGATACGGATGGTCGTGAGCTTTGCCGTTTGATGCGCAAGCAAGGTGTGAAAAGTCCCGTATTGATGCTGACGGGTCATGGCAGTGACGCTGATACGATCCTTGGTTTGGATGCTGGCGCAAATGATTACGTGTCTAAGCCGTTCAAGTTTCCTGTCCTTCTAGCGCGTATTCGCGCGCAGCTTCGCCAGCATGAGCAATCTGAGGATGCTGTGTTTGGCTTGGGTCCTTACACGTTCAAGCCGTCGATGAAGATGCTGATCACAGAAGACGAAAAGAAAATCCGCTTGACGGAGAAAGAGACGAATATCCTGAAGTTTCTTTACCGCTCGACAGATGGTGTCGTGCCGCGCGACATTCTTTTGCATGAGGTCTGGGGCTACAATGCAGGCGTCACAACGCACACCCTAGAGACTCATATTTACCGTCTTCGTCAAAAAATTGAACCAGATCCGTCAAATGCGCGCCTTCTTGTGACTGAATCTGGTGGGTATAGATTAGTAGCTTGAGATTTTAATTTTGAATGAGCGCTTATAGCTTTGATCCAAATCAAGGTTTAACCACTTATTCATGATTAGATAACCAAGACGAGACACCGCGTATACCCGTTTTATAATATACTCCTCCCTGTTGGACTGGCCCGGGCTAAGCCCCGGGCCTTTTTTGTCTAACGGTCGAGGTTGAAGGAAATGACCGGCCCATTCCCATGCTGCGCTAGTGTGTCTTCAGGATTGTAGAGGGCGCAGGCGTCAAGCGACAAGCATCCGCAACCAATGCAGCCGTCCAAACTATTTCGCATTTTTGTAAGCTTGGTGATTTTCGCATCCAGATGATGGCGGAGCGCTGTTGAAATGGCAGCCCAGTCTTTGGCATTGGGGGTTCGTCCATCGGGCAATTCGCCAAGAATCTCTTTGATTTGAGGCAATGTCAGCCCGAATTGCTGTGCAATCAGTACGAATGAGACACTGCGCACCTGCGCGCGTGCGAAACGGCGATGACCGCCTCGATTACGATTGGCTGTGATGAGACCTTCGTTCTCATAAAAGCGGATTGCAGAGACGGTGAGCCCTGTGCGTTCTGCGATCTGTCCAATGGTGAGTTCAGAATTTTTGTGCTGCACGCATTTCTCTTCTTGACCTAAAGCTAACTTTAGAAATTACAAAGAAGAGGTCAAGTCAAAGGAGTAGGTCAATGGCACGATTGGAGCACGCAAATATCACTGTCGGCGGTGCTGCGAAAACTGCGGCTTGGCTCGAGCGCGTATTTGGTTGGAGCATTCGTTGGGAGTAGTGGCAGGCTTTTCTACCCATGTAGGTAGTGAGGTCGACTATTTGGCGCTCTATCAACCAAAAACGTCAACCTCTGGAACCCGTTCTGGCTATTCAAAACAAGGCAAGTTGAACCACGTCGGAATTGTCGTAGAGAATTTGGCTGTGGCCGAAGCAGCGGTGCGGGCAGAAAGGTATGAGCCCCATTCGCATCAAGATTATGAGCCAGGATAGCGGTTCTATTTCAGTGACAAGAACGATCTCGAATATGAGATTGTCGCTTATGATTAGGCTACGTTGGTTAAAACCCAAAGTTTATTTGGCAAGTTAAAGCGTGACGTTGCGGCGCGTGGGGTTAACTTGTGGCGGTCCGACAGGCATCGTGGAGGCGAAGCTATAAACGGGAGCCTGTCGGATGTCTGAAACTGTGAAACAAGTTGTTTATCCTGAGTTTGGTGACCCGACCAAGGTCTTAAGCCTCGAAGACGTGGCCCGCGAGGTCTTGGAACCGGGCCAAGCGCGTGCGGATGTTCTGCGTTCACCGATTAACCCGTCAGATTTGATCCAAGTGTCGGGCAACTACGGTGTTCGCCCACCCTTGCCTGCGATTGCTGGCAATGAAGGGATTGGTCGGGTCACTGAGGTAAATGGCGAGGCGCGTGGGCTGTCTGTAGGTCAGCTTGTATTGCTGCCAGTGGGCGTGGGGACGTGGCGCAGTGAGGTCGTTGCCTCTGCAGGAGCGTTCGTGCCGATGCCGGAGGGCGATGTGGATCAACTTTCTATGATGATGGTAAATCCAGCGACCGCGCAGCTTTTGTTGACGGATTTCATCGCCTTGGCTGAGGACGATTGGATCATCCAAAGTGCTGCGAATTCCGCTGTGGGCACCTATGTTGTGCAGCTTGCCAAGGGCATGGGCGTGAAAACCGTTTGTGTCGTGCGACGCGAGAGTGCCGTGCAAGGCCTGCTTGATCAAGGGGCTGATGTGGTTCTTGTCGACGGCCCTGATTTGTTGAAACGCGTGAAACAGGCGACGGGTGGCGCGAAGATGAAGCTCGCGCTTGATGCGGTGGCGGGTGATACATTTGGCCGTCTTGGCGAAAGTCTTGAGGTTGGCGGCACGCTTGTGAATTACGGGGCGATGTCGAATGAAGCTGCGTCGATGCAGGCAGGTGCGATGATTTTCCGTGACGTGCGCGTGCGTGGGTTCTGGCTTGTGAACTGGTTTGAACGCGCCAGCAAGGAAGAGCGCATGGCGACCTATGGCGCGCTTACCAAAGCGGTGGCAATGGGGACGCTTCATGCGCCTATTGATCGTGTGTTCTCGCTTGAGGACATCAGCGAAGCAGCGCGCTACACGTGGGCGGGCGAGCGGTCTGGCAAAGTGTTGCTTGCGCCGAACGGCATCTAGGCTAATTTGGCGCGATCTTATCTTAAAAAGGACGTGCCATGAGCTTTACTCTTGCTACTTGGAACATCAACTCCGTGCGCCTGCGCGAGCCGATTGTGTGCAAATTGCTGCAAGAGGAAGCACCAGATGTGTTGTGCCTGCAGGAATGTAAATCGCCCGTTGAGCTGATCCCGACAGAGGCCTTTGCGGCGCTTGGCTACACCCACATGGTGGCGCGGGGACAGAAGGGCTACAACGGCGTTGCGATCTTGAGCAAACTGCCAATCAAGGAAGTCGGGGCAGAGGATTTTGCGCAGCTTGGTCATGCGCGTCATATTGCTGGGCGGCTCGAAAACGGTGTGACAATCCACAATTTCTACGTGCCTGCTGGCGGTGATGTGCCGGATCGTCAGAAGAACGAAAAGTTCGGACAAAAGTTGGATTATCTTACCGAAATGCGAGATTGGTTCAAAGCGAACAGCCCTAGAAAGAGCATCCTTGTCGGTGATTTGAACATCGCTCCGGGTCAGGATGATGTTTGGGATCACAAGAAGCTGCTCAAGATTGTCAGCCACACTCCGATTGAAGTGGAACATCTGGGCGACGTCATGAAGGCGGGTGATTGGCATGATGTCACGCGCGCGGATATCTCTGAGGGCAAGCTTTATAGCTGGTGGTCGTACCGCGCCAAGGATTGGGACGCTGCTGACAAAGGCCGACGTTTGGATCATGTTTGGGCAACTGGTGATATTGCTTCTGCTGCCCATTCGTCGCGTGTCTTGCGTGATGCGCGCGGATGGAAAAAGCCGTCGGATCATGCGCCTGTGTTTGCAACGTTTGATCTCTAATGCGCTGGCCCTTGCGAAAGTAAGGGTGATGGGCCATCTAGAACACAACACAGAGATAAATAAGGCGATGATCGATGATTGAACTGGGCACAGGTACTGCGGCGGACACGGCTAATCTGATCATGGACGTTAACGAAAGCACCTTTATGAAAGACGTGGTGGAATCGTCTGACTTAGTCCCTGTTATCGTCGATTTTTGGGCACCTTGGTGTGGACCGTGCAAAACGCTTGGCCCCGCATTGGAAGCTGAAGTCATGGCAGCCAATGGGGCCGTGAAGATGGCGAAGATCGATGTGGATCAAAACCAGATGATCGCAGGGCAGATGCAAATCCAATCAATCCCTGCTGTATTTGCGTTCTACAAAGGTCAGCCGATTGATGGCTTTCAAGGCGCTTTGCCGCCCTCCGAGATCAAAGCCTTTGTTGCGCGTGTGATTGAAGCTGGCGGCGGCGACCCATCGGGCGGCTTGGACGACGCGATTGAGACAGCAACGATGATGCTAGAGGAAGGCGACGCAAGTGATGCGGCGCAAACTTTTGCGGCGATCTTGGAAGAAGACGATCAATGCGTCTCAGCCTATGCCGGTCTTGCGCGTTCGCATTTGGCGATGGGCGAAGCGGATCAAGCGGAGGCTGTGTTAAACGGTGTCCCTGCGGATATTTCATCCGCTGCGATGATTGAAGCGGCTTTCGCGCAAATCGCGCTCGCGCGGCAGGCGGAGCAAGCGGGGCCTTTGGCGGAGATGTCAGCGGCGGTTGAAGCTAATCCAGATGATCTTCAAGCGCGCTTTGATCTTGCCGTTGCGCTGAATGCCAATGAGCAAACAGAAGACGCCGTCGACGCATTATTGGAAATTTTCCGACGTGATCGCGAATGGAACGAGGGCGCTGCAAAAACGCAGCTTTTCACTATATTCGATGCACTCAAACCAGAAGATCCCATCGTTTTGAATGGCCGTCGCAAATTGAGTTCGATGATATTTGCCTGATCGCGCTGACGGGCTAGATCTGAGATATGACTAAAATTGGTGACCTCCCCGATATCTTGCCGGCCTTTCCTTTGCCCGGCGCTTTGCTTTTGCCGCGTTCGCGCTTGCCGTTGCACGTTTTTGAACCGCGCTATCTCGCGATGGTGGATGATGCGTTGAAAACGCAAGGGCGTCTTATTGCGATGATCCAACCTAATCCGGGCCGGACGGGAGATGAAAAGGGCTTGCACAAGATTGGCTGCGCGGGTCGCATCACGCAGTTTTCTGAAATGGAAGACGGGCGATATATGCTCACGCTTGCGGGCGTATCGCGGTTTCGTCTCGTGGGCGAAGTCGAAGGTTTCATGCCCTATCGCCGTGTCAAGGTGAATTGGGATGGGTTCGAACAAGATCGCAAGGAGGGCGAAGTAGATACGCCTTATGATCGCGAGGCCTTTTTGAACCTGCTTTCAAAATATTTCACCGTTCGTGACTTAAGTGCGGATTGGGAAACGTTGAAGGATGCAGATGACGAATTGCTAATCAGTTCGCTCTCGATGATGCTTGATTTCGAACCTGAAGATAAACAGGCGCTTCTGGAAGCGCCAAGCCTATCCACACGCCGCGAAACATTGGTCACCTTGATCGAATATTTCTTACGCGGCGGGGATGCAGAGGAAATGATGCAATGAGCATTGATAACGACGCCCCTGACTTTGATCCGCATATGCTAGAGGCGCTTATTTGCCCGCACACGCAAAGTCGCTTGGAGTACGATGCAAACGCGCAGGAGCTGGTATCGAAGAAGGGGGGTCTCGCTTTTCCTATTCGAAATGGCATCCCTGTGATGTTGCTGGATGAGGCGCGAAAGCTCGACTAGAGCGGTCTACCTGTCATCAATTTTGGCAAATCTCCCGTCAGTCCTGCAGCCTCGCGAATGAAGGTGCGACGCAGGCTTGGGACAGAATTCACGAGACCCATTCCCAAATCACGACCTAGGCGTAGGATTGGATTATCATTAGAAAACATCTTGTTAAAAGTATCTGTCGCAACCGCAAGCGTGGCCGTATCAAAGCGGCGCCACTGTTGATATCGCTCCAACACGAGGGCAGATCCGATGTCTTCACCGCGCCTTTGGGCAAGGGTCATCACCTCCACCAACGCTGCAACATCCCGCAATCCAGCGTTTAGTCCTTGCCCTGCAATCGGATGAACACCATGCGCGGCATCGCCAATGAGGGCGAGGCGCTCTGCGGTGAAGTTGTTCGCGATGGTGAGGTTCAGAGGGTAGGTAAATCGCGCGCCCGCAAGTTGGATATCCCCCAGGAAATCGCCAAACGCGGGGCGCAAAGCGTCCAGATACTCCGCGTCAGGGAGGGCATGAATGAGTTTGGCGTTTTCTTCTGTTTCGCTCCAAACAATAGAGCTGCGATTGCCTGTCAAAGGCAGGATCGCCAAAGGCCCTGAGGGCATAAAGAACTGATGCGCAATCCCGTTGTGGCTCTTTTCATGCGTGATTGCACAAACTAGCGCGGTCTGGTCATAGCCCCAACCTGTGCGTTTGATCTTTGCACGTTCAGCCGTGCCACTGCGGCGCCCGTCTGATCCAATAAGGACACGTCCGCGCAACATTTCACCAGAGGCAAGCGTCACAGCAGCACCAAGAGGCGATGTTACTTGCGCAATCACGGTTTCGCTGTGGAGGAGTGTGATCAAAGGGTTCGCGTCCATTGCGTTCAAGAAAGTGCGGCGCAGATAGCGGTCTTCGACTAAGTAGCCCATCGGTCCTTCTTCGATTTCCGCATGATCGAAATGCATGAAAAACGGTGAAGGACCTTCGCCTGCACGCCCGTCGGTCACTTTGATTTCCAGCATGGGTTGAGCATCATCTGCCAAGCCATCCCAAAGACCAATCGCGTTCAACAGCCGTTGCGACGCGAGCGCCAAAGCATAAGAGCGCCCGTCAAATTCGGGATCCTTTCGCGTGTCCAAAGCCAACGCGTCAATCACGGTGCTGCTCAAACCGCCTTGCGCGGCGGCAAGCGCCAAAGCGGGGCCATTCAAGCCACCACCTACAATGATAAGATCGGTATCTGATTTCATAGTTTGCAATATGGGTGCGTGCGCAGGATTGTCCATGCGCTTTGGCGCCGCTACGCTGCGACGAAAGGGAGAATAAAGATGCAAGATTGGTTAAAGATGAGCGCCGCTGCGCTGGGCCGAGGAATTGAAGCGGGCGAGATTGATCCGGTGGATCTGTCGCAAACCTATCTTGATGCGGCGAGCGCCCATCCCATGAGCCATCGCATCTATGCGCGCCTCACGCCGGAGCGCGCGATGGCTGAAGCCGCTGCCGCCAGCGCGCGTGCGAAAGCAGGTCACCGTCTGTCACCACTTGATGGTGTGCCGATCAGTTGGAAAGATCTTTTTGATACAGCAGGTATCGCTACGGAAGCGGGCAGTGCATTGCTTAAGGATCGTGTCCCAAGCGAAGATGCGGAAGTTTTGCGCGTGTCCACGATGATGGGCACTGTTTGCATCGGCAAAACCCACATGAGCGAACTGGCCTTCTCTGGTCTGGGCTATAATCCAGTGACGGAAACGTCGCCTTGTGTGCATGATCCAGATACCGTGTCTGGTGGATCGTCGTCAGGGGCGGCAGCCTCTGTCGCTCACGATATTGCGCCGCTCGCGATTGGATCTGACACGGGTGGGTCGGTGCGTTTACCTGCGGTTTGGAATGATTTGGTTGGCTTGAAGACCACGGCAGGACGGGTTTCCTTGAAAGGTGTTGTACCTTTGGTGAAAAGCTTTGACACGGTTGGGCCTTTGGCTCGCACGGTTGAAGATGCGGCGCTTGCGCTTGCTGCTTTGGAAGGAACAGTCGCGCCTGTTTTACGTGGAGCAAGTTTGAAAGGTGTGCGCTTTGCGGTTTTGAAGACTTTGGCGCTGGACGATCTAGAGCCTGAGCCGCACGCCGCGTTTGAGGGGGCTATTGCTAAACTGAAAGTCTCAGGCGCAGACATCGTCGAAATCGAGGCACCTGAAGTGATCGAAGCTATCTCGCACGCGGGTCCGCTTTATCCAGGGGAGGCATATGGCATGTGGCGCACCGAAATCGAAGCTAATCCCGGCGTCATGTTTCAGCAGGTCTTGGGCCGTTTCCGTGCTGGCGCAAATTTCTCTGCACCAGATTATGTCGCCGCTTGGGAAACCTTGAACGCGTTGCGCGAAACGTGGAACGCGCGAATTGCGGCATATGACGCTGTGCTTATCCCATCATGCGCGATCTTGCCGCCCAAGATTGCAGATCTGGAGGTGGATGAAGCGTTTTATGTGGAACGAAATCTAGCAGCGCTACGCAACACGCGCATCGGTAACCTTATGGGATGTTGCGCGCTAACGCTGCCAACGGGTGTACCAAGCTGTGGTATCATGCTCAACACTTTGCCGATGCAAGAGGAACGTTTGCTAAGCATTGGAGCAGCCACAGAGGCCGCTTTGGCCTAAATGCCACAAGTTGTTTTGAAACTTGCGATTTTTGTTGGACGTGAGGCACGCGCTTAGGTTACTTTAGTCTCAACGGGGCGAAAATGATCCCGATATTGAGGCACTAGAATATGTTTCCTGAGCGGTTTTCGAACCTTCCGGCATACGCGTTTCCGCGTTTGCGTAGTCTATTAGACCATCACGAACCGGGCGGTGACGTGGTGCACATGACTATTGGTGAGCCGAAACATGCCTTTCCTGACTGGGTTTCAGGGATTATCGCCGACAACGCTGCAGGTTTTAACAAATACCCCCCGAATGATGGCACGCCTGAGTTGCAAGGCGCGATTGCCGATTGGCTAAAGCGTCGTTTTGGGGCTGATGTTGATGCATCTAACCAAGTTATGGCGCTGAACGGCACGCGCGAAGGCTTGTATAATGCTGCCATGGCGCTTTGCCCTGAAACGAAAAACGGTGCGCAGCCGATCGTTCTGACGCCCAACCCATTCTACCAAGTTTACATGATCGCCGCGATCTCTGTTGGCGCAGAACCTGTTTTCGTAAATGCAACGTCGGCGTCTGGTCATTTGCCTGACTTTACAGCCTTGCCCGAGGATGTGTTGAAACGCACTTCCATCGCTTACATGTGCTCGCCTGCGAACCCCCAAGGCGCAGTCGCGTCGGAGCAGTTCTGGCGTGAACTTATCGGGCTTGCCGAACAGTATGATTTCCAGATTTTCGCGGATGAATGCTATAGTGAGATATACCGCGATACGCCGCCTGTCAGTGCTTTGGAGGTTGCGCAGGATATGGGTGCCGCCCCTGAGACGGTCGTTGTGTTTCATTCACTTTCTAAACGTTCGAACTTGCCTGGCTTGCGTTCGGGCTTTGTGACTGGCGGCGCTGAAAGCATCAAACGTATAAAACAATTGCGCGCCTATTCTGGTACGCCCTTGCCACTGCCTTTGCAAAAGGTCGCTGAAAAAGCATGGGCGGACGACATACATGTCGACGAGAACCGCGCGCTTTATCAAGAAAAATACCGCATCGCGGATAAAATTTTCGCGAATGTGCAAGGCTATCAAGGACCAGACGCCGGATTTTTCCTATGGCTACCTGTTGAAAATGGTGAAGAGGCTGCGCTGAAGCTTTGGAAAGAGACGGGCGTGCGCGTTTTGCCGGGTGAATATTTGAGTAAAGACACGGATCAGGGAAACCCTGGCCGTGAATACATTCGGGTCGCTATGGTGGCTCCAAAAGACGAAATGCAGCGAGGATTGATCCAAATCCGCGACTGTCTGTTCGCATAATAAACGAGGTACGGGATGGCATATCAAGCACGCGGACGTGATCCACTTTTGGATAGCAACATGCAGGCCATGATTGAGAAACGTGGCAAAGAGATGATTGGTGCAGCGCTGATTGTTTTTGGTATTCTGGCTACGATGGTCGTTGGGTCTTACACGCCGACGGACTCGAGCTGGCTGTCTGCGACGGATGCGCCGGTGCAAAATATGCTAGGTCAAATGGGGGCGTCGATTGCAGCACTTTTGTTCATGATTGTGGGCAAAGCGGCCTGGGTTATCCCTGTTTTTGCGCTTGGATGGGGCGTGCGTTTCATTCTACATCAAGGTGCAGATCGCGCACTGGGCCGTTTGATCTTCTTGCCGATTGCTGTGGTTGTTTGCGCAGTTTACGCGTCCTCTTTGCTGCCGGGTGCCGCTTGGGCGCATACGTTTGGTTTGGGTGGTTTGTTTGGCGACACTGTGCTCGGCGCGTTCTTGACGTTCTTACCTTTCAGCGCGGCCTTCGGCCTTAAGCTACTCGCGCTGTTTTTGGCCGTTGGATCAATTGTCATCCTTGGTTTTGTTTTGGGCGTCACACGTTATGAGCTGAAAGAAGGTGCGCGATTCCTTGCAATTGGCGTGGTCGTGACCAACGTCATGGCGATGCGTTTGATTGGTAAGGGTGCAAAAGGTGCGGTTAGTGCGGCTGGTACGATGCAAGCACGCCAAACTGAGAAACGTGAAGCGCTTCGTGCAGAAGACGAAGCCCGCGCAGCCCGTCGTTTGGCGGATGAGCCACCGATGAGCTTTGCAACGCCTGAGCCTGTGCACGAGGCAGTTTTTGAAGAGCCGGAACAGACACCAGCGCCAGTGCCTGAAAAAGAGAAGATTGGCCTGCTCGCGCGGATGCCATCTTTGATCAAGCGCGCAGAGCCTTTGCCAGAGCCAGAGCTGGTCGAATATGAACAAAGTGAAAATTACGCGCAAATGCCAACGGATGATCGCATCAAAAGCAAGATTTCTGACGTGATCAAAAGCCGTGCGCACAATCACATGGTGACGCAACCGCCGCAAACGTCACATCCTGCAAAGGCACGTGGTCGTGGTCCGACGCCGCTTGTTGTCGATACGACGCAACCGAATGTGCGCGTTGAACCCCCGATGAGCGCGTCTTTCCAGGCGCAACCGTCTTCGGAGCAACCTGTTCCGCAAGAGTCAATATCAATGATATCAGAATTTTATGCTGATCCTGAACCAGTCGTTGAGCCAACGCTTCAACCAGATGCAATGGCCTTTGATGCGATGCCAGCTGAATACTTGCCGCAATCAGAGCTGGTCGATGCACCAAGCTTTGAAAGTGCGCCAGAAGTCGATGAATTGGCGATGGCAACCTGTGCTCCTGTTATGGATTTTCTGACGCCAGAACCGAAAAGCGTTGTGCAACATACGCAGCGCAAGCCTGTGCAACCCTCTACGCGCGCAAAGGCAGAAGCTCAGCCAACGTTAAAGTTTGCTGACAGTGCCGCGGCCTTTGAACTGCCGCCTTTGAACCTTTTGGAAAGCCCGATTGAAGTTCAACGTCACCACTTGAGCGATGAAGCTTTGGAAGAAAACGCGCGCATGCTTGAGGCGGTTTTGGATGATTACGGGGTCAAAGGCGAGATCGTCTCTGTGCGTCCGGGTCCAGTCGTCACCATGTACGAACTTGAACCTGCACCGGGTCTAAAAGCGTCACGCGTGATTGGTCTGTCTGATGATATCGCGCGTTCCATGTCTGCGCTGTCCGCGCGTGTGTCTACCGTGCCAGGACGCTCTGTTATTGGTATCGAACTGCCGAATGAGAACCGCGAGAGAGTAGTTCTGCGTGAAATCCTTTCAAGCCGTGACTTCGGTGATGGTCAGCAGAAACTCCCTCTTGCTTTGGGCAAGGACATTGGCGGCGATCCCATCGTGGCAAACCTCGCCAAAATGCCCCACCTTTTGATCGCGGGCACGACCGGTTCTGGTAAATCCGTGGCGATCAACACGATGATCCTTTCCTTGCTTTACAAGCTGACACCGGAAGAGTGCCGCTTGATCATGATCGACCCGAAGATGCTTGAGCTGTCCGTTTATGACGGCATTCCACATCTTCTGTCCCCTGTTGTGACCGACCCGAAAAAAGCGGTTGTCGCTCTAAAGTGGACTGTGGGTGAGATGGAAGAGCGCTATCGCAAGATGTCCAAAATGGGCGTGCGTAACATTGATGGCTATAATTCTCGCGTCGACGATGCGTTGAAAAAGAACGAAATGTTCTCACGCACTGTGCAGACTGGCTTTGATGATGAGACGGGAGAACCGATCTTTGAAACGGAAGAGACGCTGCCGGAGAAAATGCCCTACATCGTCGTCGTTGTTGACGAAATGGCGGATCTGATGATGGTTGCGGGCAAGGAAATCGAAGCGTGTATTCAACGTCTCGCGCAGATGGCGCGTGCGTCTGGTATTCACCTGATCATGGCGACACAGCGTCCGTCTGTTGATGTTATCACGGGTACGATTAAGGCCAACTTCCCAACACGTATTTCGTTCCAAGTAACCTCGAAAATCGATAGCCGTACGATCCTTGGTGAAATGGGCGCGGAGCAACTTTTGGGTATGGGTGACATGCTCTATATGGCGGGTGGCGCGAAGATTACGCGGTGCCATGGTCCGTTTGTAAGCGATGAAGAAGTCGAAGAAATTGTGAACCACCTCAAGGTTTATGGCCCACCAAACTATATGAGCGGTGTTGTTGAAGGCCCGTCTGATGATACGGCCAGCAGCATCGACACGGTTCTGGGGCTTGGCGGCAATACTGATGGCGAAGATGCGCTTTATGACACGGCCGTTGCGATTGTGGTTAAGGATCGTAAGTGCTCGACCTCTTATATTCAGCGCAAATTGGCGATTGGTTACAACAAGGCTGCGCGTTTAGTTGAACAAATGGAAGATCAGGGGCTTGTTTCCCCCGCAAACCATGTGGGTAAACGTGAAATACTGGTACCAGAAGCTCAATAATGGCGATCCTTCGCTGCTCTCACCTTTGTGAGGGTCACGTGAGGTGTACCCTTTGCTAAGAATGGTTAAGTTATACTCATGAAGATTTGGACAGCCCTCCCCGCAGCCGCGATTTTACTCGCAACTGCACTGCCTGTTGCGGCAGAGAAGATATCGCTGAATGCGCTTTCGCGTTATCTGAAGCAACTCAGCACAGCCAAGGGCGCTTTCACGCAAGTGAATGACGATGGCACGATTTCGACTGGGACTATCTTTATCAAACGTCCGGGGCGTATTCGGTTCGAGTATAACCCACCGGAGAAAGCGCTGGTTCTGGCCAGTGGTGGCACGGTGATTATTCATGATCCCAAGACGAATGAGCCGCCTAAAAGCTACCCGCTGGCGCGCACGCCTTTGTCGATCATTCTTGCAAAGAACGTGAACCTGTCACGTGCGAATATGGTTGTTGGTCACACGGCGGATGACAAATCTACGACCGTGAAAGCGCAAGACCCAGAGCATCCTGAGTACGGAAATATCGAACTCGTGTTTACCTCAAACCCGATCGAGCTGCGCCAATGGGTCATCAATGATGATGCTGGCAGTCGTACGACCGTGATTTTGGGCGTGCTGGATAAGAAAGCGCGGATGAACAACACATTGTTTAATCCTGAATTTGCGCTCCCCCAGGGGACTGACCGCTAACCGCGGCACCCTTGTAGCTGATTTCGATATTTGTAAGACCGCTCGTCAATCTGACCCGCAATGCGCATTAACCACGATTTGCCGTAGAATGATCCGCGCTTATAGCCTGTGTGACCCTCGTGATAGGCCAAGTACTGATTGCGCGCATCGTTAAGCGAAATACCATTTCGCTGCTTTGAGCGGTTCATGTACCAACCCATAAAGTCCGACGCATCCGCGATCCGATCACGTTTGGCAGAGCGGCGGCCTTGATCGACCTGATACTCTTTCCATGTAGCATCAAGCGCTTGAGCATACCCATAAGCAGAGCTTTGCCGCCCCATCGGAATAACGCCAAGCGTGTATTTCAAAGGTGTGCGGGCATCGCCCTTAAATTTGCTTTCTTGATATATCGCAGCCATCTGAACGTGCACAGGCACGCCCCATTTCCGTTCAGTTTTGCGGAAGGCTTTCATGTATTTGGGACGTTGCTGCGCAATGCTGCAGGCGTTATCAAGATTTCGTGGCGCGGACGACTTATTGCCGCCTCCGCCGCAAGATGCGACCAGGGCTAAAATTACCAGGGCGCGAAAGATTCTGCTCATATGCCTCTCGCTTTATATTGTTTTTTCGAGACTTTAGCGCAAATTTCCGTGTTGCAAAATGATTTTCGCTTGAGGCGAGCTGACTACAGGAGAAAAGCGAGCAACAGCGGTATTGCAGCAACGGACATGAGCGTCGAAACGACGACTAAACCTGCGACTGCATCTGCATCGCCGCCATATTTTTGGGCTAGCAAGTACGCGGTGACCGCAACGGGGGTAGCAGTTTGCAGCACAAGAACTGCGAGTGGGATGTCGCTAAGACCAAGCGCTGTGCCGATTGCCAAAGCCACTCCTGCGCAGACGCCGTATTTTACGAAGGTGAGGATGAAGGCTTGTCCGATGCGTCCGGGTTTCAGCTGCGCGACCGCCACACCAAGGGTGATGAGCATCATCGGAATAGCCATTTGCCCAACTAATTCGAGTGTGTTGGTTAAGAAATCAGGCGTGCGCCAACCTTGCCAAAGAAACAAAGTACCAAGCAAGGTAGCGCCAACCATCGGCTCTTTCAGCGCTCTCACCAAACTGCCGCCGCCTGAGACAATCCAGATACCAAATGTGAAGGAGAGGATTGCGGATACGGCAAAAATAACCATCGCATAGCTTAGCCCTTCCGCCCCGAATGCAAACAACGCAAGCGGCAGGCCAAGGTTACCAGTATTGCCGAACGTGAAAGGTGCAAGGTAGGTTTGTTGCCGCATGTTCAGCGCCCAAAACCCGAGCGCACCGATTGCCGCAATCGCGCCATGCGCCAAGATGCTGGCCAGCAAAAGCGTGGTTAATGCACTTGGATCAATCTCGGTCTTCATTAGTGCAGTGAAGATCAAACAAGGCACCGCAAGTGTCATGGCAAGACGCGTCACAAATTCAACGCGGTACTCAAATCCAAGTTTGACCCAGCTGAACCCAATCAACGCTAGTAGAAACACGGGTGCGACGATTTCCAGCACTGTCACAAAGATGATCACAAACTGTTTCCCTGAATTTAGACCCAAAAATTGGACAAGACGCACTTGAATTGGGTACTAACCAAATGTAGGAGCTGCAATGCAATGATTGTGTCGCATTCAAAATATCACCTCGGGCAGATAGTCCGACACAAAAAACATCCCTTCCGAGGTGTGGTTTTTGATGTCGATCCGACGTTCAGCAATACCGAAGAATGGTATGACGCGATTCCCGAGGATAGCCGTCCCAAGCGCGAACAACCGTATTATCACCTGCTTGCGGAAAACGATCAAAGCTACTACGTGGCCTATGTGTCAGAGCAGAATTTAATCGCGGATTATTCAGGCGAACCTGTGGATCATCCTGATATCGAGGACCTGTTTGGCCCCATCGAGGATGGGACCTATCCTTTGCATTTTCAGCTAAACTAGTAGCCCAAAGCACATCCATCTTTGCGTGGATCAGATGCGCCAACGAGCACGCCATTTTCATTTATTTTGATGGACTGTGCTCCGCCAATTGGCCCATTTGGCACTTCAATCTTGTGTCCGAGGTCTGCTAATTCAGCGCGCACTTGGTCGCTGTAACCTTTCTCGATCTTGAGAATGCCGGCATCGGCAAAGGCCCGTGGGGTATCAATGGCGCTTTGGGCATCCATGCCAAAGTCCTTTAAGTTTGATAGAAAACGCGCGTGTCCATTGGGTTGATACGCACCGCCCATCACGCCGAACGGCATATTAACTGCGCCATTTTCAGCGAGCATTCCGGGGATAATAGTGTGCATCGGGCGTTTTCCACCGCCAAGTTCATTGGGATGGCCAGCCTCAAGCGTGAAACCAGCGCCGCGATTTTGTAGCAAAATGCCGAATTTTTCAGAGGCGATGCCAGATCCAAATCCATGGAAAATCGAATATATCAACGACACAGACATGCCGTCACGATCAACAACGGTGATGTAAATCGTGTCTTTGTGAACGGCTTCGCTTACCTTTTTGGGTGCGGCCATAGCGCGTTTTGGATCGATCAACCCTGCAAGTTTTTCTGCAATGTTTGGTGCCAACATATGATCAAGCTTCTCGGTGTGATCTGGATCAGCGAGAAAACGATTACGCGCATCATAGGCCAGCTTGGCCGCTTCCGCTTCGATATGCGCGCGCTCTGATCCCAAGGGGTCCATCGCTGCAATGTCGAAATGCTTGAGGATGTTCAGCAGCAAGATAGCGGTTGCGCCTTGGCCATTCGGTGGGTGCTCAAACAGCTCTGTGCCTTTGTAGTCTCCGTTGATTGGCGCGGTTGCTTCTGAGGTGACATTCGCGAAATCTTCGGCGGTATGTACGCCCCCTAGTGATTGGAGCGCGGTTAACATATCATCGGCTATTTCGCCTTCATAGAAGGCTTTTACCCCATATTTTGCAATGCGCTTCAGGACCTCTGCTTGACCGGGGGCGTAGAATATGTCGCCCGCTTTGGGGATCTGACCATTGATCAAATAGTGTTTCTTGCCAGCGCCTTGCAGTATTTTGGAGGCATCAACCCAGTCGAACGCAACACGTGGTGCTACAGGAACACCTGCCTGAGCGTAGTGAATTGTTGGTTCTAAAACCGTGTCAAACCCAAGCTTGCCCCATTTTTCGTTCATCGCCGCGAAGGCGTGCATCGCTGTGGGAACGGTGACCGCATCGGGGCTTTGTACGTGAACCGTTGCATGGCCCTTTTCGCGCAAGTTCGCTGCATTTGCAGCAGCAGGTGCACGACCTGAGCCATTGTAGGCGTGGACTCTGTCGGATCCGGCTGGAGAGACGAGTGCGAATATATCGCCGCCAATCCCCGTCATTTGGGGTTCGCAAATTCCCAAGACCAGCGCGCCAGCAATTGCTGCGTCCATTGCTGTACCACCTCGCTTGAGAATATCGATCGCGACATTTGCCCCAAGCGGATGCGACGTTGCGCACATCCCATTGCTTGCAAATACTTCGGAACGTCCTGGAAAATGGAAATCGCGCATATTTTCTTCTTTCTTAAGGTGTCAGAGAAACCTTAGTTCGACTTGCGAAGCTTGCCAATAATCGAAGAGCGTTGGGGAGGTTCCCAGCGTCGCGTACTGGGTGGGGGCAATTAACACACGACGCTGGAATGAAGCTATATGCATCTACAAGACCAGTGGTTGCGGTTTAAAGAGACAGTTTTTGGTTCAGAATGGGGCTTTTTTAGGATGCGGCACCTATTTTTCATTAGAGCACGCCGCCCGCAATGATTTTTAGCAACTTCGATGTGATTGGAATGTCCTCATGGCGCCAAGACCGATACTTCGCTGGATACCTTCGTGTGTCGCCTGCAAATATTGATCAGGGTGCCTACAATTCTTTCAAAGGAATCGAAAATCTTAGAATGTTTAGGCCCTCACAGCGGCGGTACGCTAGATTCATAGTCATATCGCGAATCAATCCCCAACCGAAGCCGCCCTCAGGCAAGCTATCCAGGTCGATTGTGAGATCATGTTACTGTTTTGACGGAATCTCGCCACCCGGCAACATATTTCTTTGATCAATGACTTCGAAGCGAATGTTTGTTGTTCGCTTGATGCAGCTTAGCGTTATCGTGCCAGAGGACTGTGCAGAGTAGGCGTGTTCGACAATGTTATTCGTGACCTCTGCTAAAACGATTTCGACAATTCCAAGCGCGGAAGCTTCGGTCCCAAGTGCTTTCAACGCCTGACAGGTCGATTGCAAAGCCCGCCGCACAGCGATTTCACGCGCTGTGAAGACGAGGTGTACGTCAGGTGGTGAAGATGTTTTGGACTGAATGGCCATGGGTTCAATGAAAGAGCCGTCAGGCACTTTTTGCCTCATTTATTTTCAATGCATCGAGCGGTGATTTAAAGATCTTAAACACCCGCTCCATTCGCGTAAGCGCAAAGACTTTCGCCACAATGGCTGTTAGCCCAGCAAGATGCAGTGGGCGATCTCTACCCAGCAGTTTCATCGCCGCAAGGATTGCGCCAAGTCCACTGGAATCAATAAACTCGACATTAGATAGATCCAGCACGACGGCGTTGTCTTGATCAGCTGTCAGTTTGCGAAAGGTATCTTTGAACTGAATAGCCGCGACCGCATCGATACGTGTTTCTTCCACTTTTAAGATTTGAAGATCACCACTTGTTTAACTTGTAATATTCATGTGCATCTTGCCTGTTCTGGAAATACTGAAGACACACTTAGGAGCAATTGGTTACGATTCGATGAGCATGATGAAGCGCGTAAATTATAAAGATCTCTCCGCGATAATGTTGTCTTTGACGCAGGGCGAGACCGACGAAATTGCCTTGATGGCCACCTTTGCTTGCGAGGTGCATCACAGCGATGATCGGTTTGATTGGACTGGGTTTTACCGTGTCACCGCGCCGGAACTATTGAAGATCGGACCTTATCAAGGTGGGCATGGGTGTTTGGTAATCCCATTTGATCGCGGTGTTTGCGGGGCTGCGGCACGCACGCAAGAAACGCAACTTATCAAGGATGTAGAGACTTTTGAGGGTCATATTGCATGTGCCAGTTCTACTCGCTCTGAATTGGTTATTCCGGTCGTGAACGGGGCAGGTCGATTGTTGGGTGTGCTGGATATCGACAGTGATCAACCCGCTGCATTTGATCAAACTGATGCGGATAATTTGACGGAGCTTCTTAATACCGTGTTCAAAGATGCCGCCTGACAAATATACAAATGTTTAGGTTATGAAAAAATCCTTTGATTTTTCACGCAACTTCGGGCTTTGTGAAATTTGACTGAGTAATTTCACGAAAGCTGCACCCTAGATGATTCAATCTGACGTCACAAAGACCAAGAGCCTTGGGGCTGATTTGCGTGCGCTTCGCAAATCTCGCGGCTTGACGTTGAGTGATTTGGCGGACGCGCTGGATCGCTCGGTCGGTTGGATTTCTCAGGTTGAGCGCGATCTCTCTGAACCTTCTGTCTTCGATCTGAAACAGATTGCAAAGATCTTGAATGTGCCCGTCTCGATCCTCTTTGGTCAGGCGCAAACACCTGCTCAAGAAGCAGGTGTGATCGTGCGTGCTCATGCGCGCCGAACCATTGGATCAAAAGAGCAGGGCTTGGTCGAAGAACTCCTTTCGCCTGATCTCACGGATGAATTCGAGATGGTGCATTCCACATTCGATCCTGGCGCTTTGATGGAAGACGCGGTGACGCGGCCGACGCAGGAAGTTGGATATTTGGTCTCTGGCACGCTTGATCTTGTCATTGATGGCCAAGCATTTACCGTCAAAGCAGGGGATAGTTTCCGGATTAAAGGTGTTTCTTATCAGTGGTCTAACCCCTACGAAAAACCTGCTGTAGCGATCTGGGTGATCGCGCCGCCAGTGTATTAGGGCGCGGGCATATGAGCTTCGAGGCATGGAGTATTTTCGCAATCTTTTGGGCGGTGTTTGTCACGACACCCGGCCCAAACGCGGTCAATTGCATCGCGAACGGCATGCAACTTGGCTTTGCGCGCAGCCTTTGGGGTGTGGCGGCGATCCTGACACAAGCGAGCCTTTTCTTGGTGCTGTCCGCGCTTGGCGTCACAGCACTT